>FLSB01081616.1_pt1 | contig 23440 bp, 14 predicted proteins | sample 1550551 | NCBI WGS metagenome assembly FLSB01 (sample SAMEA4031774, study PRJEB14383) | metagenome | biome: human; feature: oral; material: saliva | place: Philippines | collected 2014 | reverse complement strand
TTTATGTATGATGAGAGTAGTTGGAGGTGAATTATGTTAGTAAATATTAGTGCAAGTAATTTTAAATCATTTGATAAAACAGAACGTTTATCAATGATATCCTCTAGTAAGATTCAAACTCATACAGGTCATGTTCGGAAAATTAAAGATACTAAAATATTAAAGAATGCTGTTATTTATGGTGCTAATGCATCAGGAAAATCTAATTTGGTTGAAATCTTGCAATTTATGCAGTGGACTTTGCAACATGGATTACCTTTTGAATCAAGATTATTTTTTTCTCGTACAAAAGCGGAAAATGAACATACAGATAGTGAATTTGAGTTACAATTTACACTTAATGGGAAATTTTATGCATATGGTTTTTCCGTATTATTATCTGAAGGAAGAATAACGGGAGAATGGCTATATGAATTACGGCCACATGGGTCTGCTAAGCTTTTATTCGAAGTAGATAATACAATGCCTACGTTGGGATCTTTAAAGCTAACAAAGGATGCTGTAAATCGATTTACCATATACGCCGAAGATTTTGCTCAACAAGATCAAAATCGTTTATTTTTAGGTGTTATGAATCATGGTAAAGATATCAATAAGTTAAAAGGCTTAGAATTTTTATTTGAAATCTATGATTGGTTGTGTAACCATATTGTAATTATTACACCGAATACAATCCTCAATAGTTTTTCATATTACTACCAAGAAGGCTCACTAGAAAAAATTAGCGAGTTACTTGCTGATTTTGATACCGGTATTAGTAATGTGGCGATAAAAAAAATTACACAAGAGGAATTAAAACAGTCCTTACCGATAGAAGTCTATAATAAATTGATAGAGAAAATTAAGTTAAGTACCACAGAATTTAAAGGTGGCAAACTTACAATGCGTAGTCATGATACGTTTTTTGCTATAGACTTTCAAGATATAGAACATCCCAATATCACAACATTATGTTTACACCATGGTGAATCACCATTCGACTTTTCTTTCAAAGAAGAATCTGATGGGACACAGCGTATCTTTGATTTATTAGATTTAATATTATCTAATCAGGAGCATACAGTATATATTATCGATGAGTTAGAACGTAGCTTACATCCTAATCTTACGAAACATTTCCTAGAACTGTTTATGGAAACTCATAAGAATTCTGATACGCAACTACTATTTACTACTCATGAATCAAGCATTATGGATTTAAAATTATTTAGACGTGATGAAATTTGGTTTATAGAACGAGACCATGAAAACTGTAGTCACATTTATTCTCTTGCTAAATTCAAGGAACGCTATGATACCAAATTAAGTAAAGCTTACTTAGAAGGGCGATATGGTGCCATACCGGTGTTATCGTCTATTGTGTCCATTAAAGGAGAGTAATTATGGGCCTTCGAGAGTTTTCTAATTGGAATGTACGAGATGATAAAGAAGAAGTAGAACCTTTAAAGAAGTATATATTTTTGTGTGAAGGTAGTGTAACGGAAGTAGCCTATTTTAAGCACTTAATGAAAATTCGAAGAAAGTTAGGCATACATCCTTTTATTGATATAAGCATTTTAGAGCGAACTGAAGGTGATATGAGTATATCCGCACCTAAGCGATTAGTTCAATTTGGGAGTGAGTATAAAACTAGAGATTGTTTTGACGGTGAAAGAGATACTATTGTCGTTGTATTTGATGCAGATGTTTTTGAGCGTGGGCAACCGCATTATTCTGATATTCTTGAAAATGCTAGGCAAGAAAAATTTGTTGTAGGTGTTACTAATCCTTGTTTTGAGTTATTTTTATTGCTTCATTACGAAAATGGATTTTCTGAATATATTGAGCCAAATGCTTTGGAATTGTTATCACCAAAAGGATTAAAGAATAAATTAGCTTATACCATATTAAAAGAACGGGCTGGTGTAGATTCAAAAAGTAATACTGCAATAGGTAAATTAGCTGAGTTTGTTACTATTGCTATAGAAGAAGAGCGTTTTTTGAATCGAGATATTAATGATTGCAAAGGTAAAATTACTAGTAATATAGGTCAAATTATTGACGGCATATTACATGATTCTGTATGAATGAATAAAAAACATGTGATATATAATCTTTATGTGATGCATCATAAGGCTGTACCAAAATGTGAGTTGAGCAGGTTGCCGCTATCTTTGCAGCAACAGCTGTGTTGGGTGTAACAACTGCGTTTGCAGCGAACCCATTTTCCGATGTAACCCCTGATTCCTGGGCATACCAAGCCGTGTCTCAATTGGCTAGCACTGGCATCATTACTGGCTATCCAGATGGGACTTTCAGAGGCGAAAATGGCATTACTCGTTTCCAAGTAGCACAAATGGTGGCGAAAGCGCTTGCTAACCAAGACCGTGCTAATGCGGAACAACAAGCCTTGATTAACCGCTTGGCTGATGAATTTTCTAACGAATTGAATAACTTAGGCGTTCGCGTGGCTCGTTTAGAGGACCGCGTAGGTAATGTGAAAGTAACTGGCGATATGCGTCTTCGTTATCTTGGTTCCCAAAAGAAAGATGGTAACTATGTAAATGCTGTGGGCGATTACAGCAAAGGTTCCCAATTCGACGCGCGTGCTCGCATTCAATTTAATGCGAAGGTCAATGACCGCACAGACGCTGTGGTTCGCGTAACATCTGGGGATTTCGAATTTGGCGATGCGACTAATGGTGGCAATGCAACGGCTACTATCGATCGCGCTTATGTAAATCACAAATTTGGTGAACGCGTATCTGTGAAAGCTGGTCGCTTTGATCAAATGCTCGGCAATGGTTTGATTTATGATGACACATTTGACGGCGTTCAATTCAATGCAGGCAACGACAAAGTTCAATTCCAAGCAGCCTACGGCTATGCAGTGGCAGGTGCTTTTGACGGCTTAACTAAAAAATCCAACAAAACATTTACCTATGCAGGCGTTAAAGGTCAACTTAATAAACATGTAAACCTTGGTGGCTTCTATGCCCGTAGAAATGCGCACAAATCCAGCGGTGATGCACTCAGAAACATGTATGGCTTCAGCACAGACATGAACTTTGATAAAGTTTGGGTTGGCGGCGAATGGGTGAAAGCCGCTGGCGTTTCTCACGGTTCTGCATGGACAGCTGGCCTTGGCTATGGCGACTACGACCAAGCAAAACGCGGTTCTTGGGACGTAAAAGCACAATACTTTAACTTCGGCCAAAACCTAGGCGCTGCATCCTCCACATGGGACATCGCTTACGATTTAACTAATACAGCTTGGGCTACAACTGGAGCTGGGGTAACTACTAGTGCGTTGAATTACCAAGGATTCAATGGTTGGTTGTTAACTGCTGACTACGCATTACAAAAGAACGTAGGCCTCACCGCATACTACGGCTTCAACAACAAAACAAACAAGGCTACAGGCGATAATGAAAAACTTTCCAACTACTACCGCGTAGACCTTAACTACCAATTCTAATCTGATGATTGATATCGTTCATAACTAAAACAATCCCCTTGATGAGTATCTAGGTACTCTTATCGAGGGGATTTTAAATTAGAACAGGCGTGTTCTAATTTTTAAGATGAGCCCGATATAGTGTTTTTAGAAATAGAACAGGCCTGTTCTATTTTTTAGGAGAGGTGTTAAATGGTCCAGCCAATACTACAGGCCTGTTCTAATTTTTAGATGAGATATTAATAGGTCGAGGCATTACCTCTAGAATTAATATATCTCCTCGTGATATATTACAGATAAGTAGTATTTTTACGTTCATATGTATAAGGAGATACTCTATGTTTAACTTTTATAGTGAGTTATTATTACGTTTACAGAAACAATTTGTATCTGAACATGAGTCTGATTTCAAACCTATTGAGGATTTGATAGAAGCATTTATGACTCAATATAATCGTGGTGATTTTAATAATACGATAGAAATGAAACTACGTGATTTATATGAGGCTGCAGAAGAGGCTGATACGACTGAGGAATCAAAGAAATTCTACAATAAGATTCTTGCGTTATGTCCTGACGAAGTAGATGCTAAACGGAAACTTATAGCTCTTGAGTTACATCCAAGCTTTCAACTTTATCAGCTGAAACAGCTAGTAGAATCGTTGAAAAAACCTAAGAAAATGGATTGGTATATAATAGAGGCTCGTCCTTATATGCGCTGCCTCATCGACATGGGGATGATATATCTAGAATACAATATGTATAATGATGCAATTGCATGCTTTACTCCTGTCTTTCACGGGGACAAACAAGATCATTCGGGGTTCCTTGTGTATATGATGGTTGCGTGTTGTGGCGCCGCCAACTGGGATTGTGGCCGCAAGGTGTATCAGCGCTATCTTGCATGTTGCGATGACATACAAAATGCATTTAATCAGGCGCCGGATATCATGTTGCCCATGCATATGCTGTATATTTTATTGGCTTTGCAGTGTGGTGAAAGTAAGATTGCCCATGATGTATTAGCAGATCTTGTTGACGAATATGAAGATGTTGATTGGTTATTACAAGATGCAACGCGGTGGAACGATTTTGTGGAAGACCACTTAGAGACCATTATGTATATGGTAGACCAAGTGATTGATATAGATTTTGATCCACGGGAATTAATAAGCTTATATACTGCTATCTCATTTTTACCGACTCAATTGGTGAGTTTTGAAAGCCCATTATGGCAGACTTTATATGATGCGTATGAATGTGTTACCGGTCTAATTGTTGTGAATCGGTACTCTAATGATAGTTATATAGGAAAACGCGAGTCCGTTCATATGAGTCCCGTAGAGGTTGCTAAAGGCGGGGCTGTGCGTAGCAATCCGGTATATGATAATATACGGTTTGGTGCACAGATTACACTTTCACAAGCTGGCCTATACACAGTAGCTGATTTTAAAACAATTACAAAACAAGAAGTATTGATGCTACCAGGCATTGGTAAAAAAACGGTGGAACAACTAGAGCATAATGGTGTTATCTTTAAAGCCTAATATATTACCTATAGTATTGCCTATAATCAATATTAATAAATTATTACAGGGCTGTATTAATTTATAAAACATCATATATTTATTAAGTTCATTCGAATTTGACGATATATATAATTATCTTTATAATATAAGAAGATAGTCAGACGAGTAGATCCGTCAGGCTCATCTCAAGAAACAGAAAAGTGATGAAATGGCCTTTCAGTTACCTAGCTATCCTAGGATAACGAAGGGCTATTTGTCTTTTCCAAGATAAATAAGAGCTACAAGTGAACCAAAGGCAATAACAACAGTCATTACCTCTAGAATTATCATGATTAACTCATAATCACTCATAGAGAATCCCTCCCTCCATTAACGAAGAGAGGCCCAACCTCGCCGACTATCTTAGGTCAATTATAATGCGAACATATGAGTTAAGCAATAAGTATCTATAAATACAGATATACGAATTAAAGGAAAATTAGAGTCTTGATGATAAAGATACATTTGTAACTGAATTAGGTGGACTTATTAAAGGGTTTTTACATTACTACAGGCGTGTAGTAATTAGTAAGATGAGGCTGATATAGTGTCTTTAGAATTAGAACAGGCGTGTAGTAATTAGTAAGACGAGCCTGATATGGTCTCTCTAGAAATAGAACAGGCGTGTAGTAATTAGTAAGACGAGCCTGATATGGTCTCTCTAGAAATAGAACAGGCGTGTTCTAATTTGTAAGATAGCCTGATATGGTCTCTCCAGAAATAGAACAGGCCTGTTCTAATTTTTAGGAGAGGTATTAAAGGGATCAGCTAATACTACAGGCCTGTTCTAATTTTATTTCTCTCATATTTACAAACAACAAATTATAAATTATAATTTAAGATAATTTATAGTTTGTTTACATTGTGAGAGTGAGAGGACTATTATGAGACATGTAAGTAAAGCAAAGCTATCGTTAGCTGTGGTACTGGCGATTGCTGGATCTGTAATGCCTAATATGATGGTTGATGCGGCTTATACCGCTCCGTATACTAATAATGCAGATATCGTAGCTAACAGTGATGATATGATACGTGTATTCCCAGAATACGATAAAAATATATCTTCTATAGTAGCGAATGGTGGTATGGTTATTATTGAAGATGGGCGTTCTCATATTGGTTATGGTCATAGTGCATTTGCTACCAGTAAAAATGGTGGTACCATTACATTGAAAGAAGGTGTGTATTATTCTGGCAGCGTGAGTACACCTGTTGCTCTTGCTCAAGGCGGCGCAATTAATATAGGTGTTCAGGACCAAGGTGGCCAGTTTACGGGTGATAAAATATTCGTTGAAGGCGATGTTATAGTTAAAAATGATCCAATTCATAGCTCAACCATTAATATCGGTATAGATGGTGAGGAATCCAATTGGTCTGGGCTAGCTTTCAATTTATCTGATGAAAATAGACGAAATTTTAATAATATCAATGTGTTCCTTGGTGAAAGAGGGGCTTGGGAGCTATTATATCAAGGTGGCCTTGATGGTACTAACCTTGATAGTAGTACTATGCCTAGCCGTGTACATCGACTCGTTGGTTCTACGAATCGTAACTTTCAAAATATGGTAGAGCAAAATGAGCATAATAAACTCTATATTGACAAGCTCGAAGGCCATGTGAATTTTATTTATGATCCTAATGAGGAATATGCAGATACCGAGGATCCAGAATATACACCACCAACTACAACATATAATGGTTTAACGGCCGGTTCTTTCTGGGGTGGTGACATTCATATCACAAGTGCAGCCCCTAATGCTGGCGCTCATCTATACACTAGCCGCAAAGGACTAGACTTGTCTACTGAGGATAATGTAAACAAGGTTTTGGATAATCTTGCACACAAGGTGTACTACCATAACTATGTGACTGGTGAAAGAAACCTTGAAGGCACAGTAGGTATTGCTTCTGAAGGTGCTGAATCCGGTCGCTTCAAGGTATTAACATCTGGATATGCTAAAGAAGGTGCTATTACATGGCAAGCTGATCAAAATGGTCAAGGTAAATATGTGTACGGCAATACAACAGTAACACCTACACCGCAACCGGCGCCAGAACCGCAACCAGCACCACAACCGCAACCGGCGCCACAACCGCAGCCGGCGCCGCAACCGGCACCGCAACCAGCACCGCAACCGGCACCGCAACCAGCGCCAGCACCACAACCGGCGCCACAACCAGAACCACCGGTGCCAGCACCAGAATCACCGAAACTAGAACCACCGGCTCAAGAACCACCGGCGCCAACATCAGATTATGATACCCCTCATATGCGTGGCGCTCGTTCTGCGATTATGAGCAATATCAACGGCTGGCGCACATTAATAAATACCTATCGCCCTCGTGCATTGCAACAAGGCGCAACAACAGGTATTTGGGCCCATATCGGTGGCGGTCAATATAGCTATGATGCACAAGGTATTGATACTGACACAACCTATACACGCATTCAAGGTGGTTACGATGCTAAAACTAGTAGCGGCTGGACCGTAGGCGGTCAAGTATCTTATCTTCGTGGCCATGATGATTATGTGTCCAATGGCTCTGGCAAAGAAAAGGCCTTTGCTGTTGGTGCCTATGGTTTGAAAGACCTTGGACGAGATCAATACATTCAACTTGAATCCCAAGTTGGTCGCGTAACGAATACTTTCACAACTCGTAATGAAATTGGTGAAAGCCTATCTGGCGAAACGAAGGCTAATGCATATACTATCGGTGCTCGCTATGGTAAAACTGTGAAATTACAAAATGGTGTATACATCGAGCCACAAGCACAATTGAGCTATACCCACTTTGGTGGAGATAGCTTTAATGCAGGCGCGATGCATGTAGACCAAGCTGGCGTAAGCACTACTGCTGGCGGTCTTGGCCTTGAAATTGGTAAGACCTTTGGCGCCGGTAGCATCTATACTCGTGTAGGTGTTAACCATGCCTTCTCCGGCTTGGTGAAAACTACATACACAAGTGGTTCCACTGTAAAATCTACAGAACAAGACCTTAAAGGTACCTGGACCGACCTTGCATTTGGTGGTCGTTACGGTATCAATGCTAACAATAGCCTTTATGCTGATATTAGCACCGGATTATCTGGTGACTATAAAGCAGGCTGGTCTGTAAACGCTGGATTTACACATAAATTCTAAGATATGTTTACCTAAAACAATCTGAGAATTATAGTCGATATATAAAATAGCCCCAGAGTACTAATAGCGGTGTATATTAGCTGTTAGTACTCTGGGGTTTTTATAAATATGGTCTCTCCAGAATTAGAACAGGCGTGTTCTAATTTTTAGGAGAGGTATTAAGTGACTCGGACATTAGAACAGGCGTGTAGTAATTTTAAGATGAGCCTGATATGGTGTCTCTAGAATTAGAACAGGCCTGTTCTAATTTTTAGGGTAACATATTAACCTTATCCTACTAAATATTTAAAGTCCTTATTATACCTTAATCTGTATATTTGTATTTATAGATGCTTATTGCGTAAAACAAAAGTTCTCTTTATAATTAGTTTAAGATAGTCAGCGAGGTTGGGCCTCTCTTCGTTAATGGAGGGAGGGGTGCTCTATGAGTGATTATGAGTTAATCATGATAATTCTAGAGGTGATGACTATTGTTATTGCCTTTGGTGCACTTGTGGCTCTTATTTGTCTTGGAAAAGACAAATAGCCCTTCGTTATCCTAAAGTAACTAGGTAACTGAAAGGCCATTTCATCACTTTTATACTTCTTGAGATGAGCCTGACGGAACTACTCGCTTGGCTATCTTCTTTTATTATAAGGAAAATTATATATCTCGTCAAATCAAAATAAACTTAATCAATTATATGGTGTCTCTAGAATTAGAACAGGCCTGTTCTAATTTTTAGGAGCAGCATCAAGGGGTCCTACCAATACTACAGGCGTGTTCTAATTTTTAGGAGCAGTATCAAAGGGGCCTACCAATACTACAGGCCTGTTCTAATTTTAAAAGGGTATGTACGAAGGTCCGGAAATTACTACAGGCCTGTACTAATTCCAAGCAGGTATGTCACAGAAACGCAATCTCAGAAAATGTGGTATAATAAGTTGTTCAATCGTATACAATCATTATTGAGGAGGCCTCATGTTTCAACGTATATGCGCAGTGGCTATGTTTATAGCAACGCTGTTTATATCTGTTATACCTAATGCCGATGCTCGGCAAGATATTTATGCTTTCACCTATAATGGCAATAACTGGTATGTGGACCGCGATTCTATTGACCGCAGCAAACCGGACGGGTTGTTACATTTCACGGTGTATACCATGATTGGTTTGCGCTATGATGTGGCCAGTGGCAGCGAGTATTATAATGCTGATGTGTATTATTATGATCAAAAATTGTCTACCGAAGGTGGTCAGTTATTATATCGCAATCCAGGGATTTTGGCGGCGGCTCGTGTGGCACGTCAACAACCGGATGCGCCTAAACAAGCACCAAAACCAGTGGTGGCACAGCAAACAGCATCACAATCTGTAGCGCTTCAAACATCGGCGCAATCGGCAGTAGCTCAATCCACAGCGCCAACGGCACCGCAACCAAATATCGTTAAGGCGTTATCGATGCCAGTTCAAACACCTGTACCTGCCAATGGTCCTGTGAAAGTAAACACTCAAATTCCAATTGTGTTACCAACGGGCCCTGTGAAAAAGGTGGCAGCTAAAACGGTGATGACACTTCATAAAGCACCTCAACAAACAACGGATTCAACATCTGAGTCTGATGAAACAGGGGCAAATCGTACTCGTAAATAATCCTAAAAAACTGCAATTTAGTCATATATATACTGAGAATGTATTAGTTACAGTATATACGACTAGATTGCAGTTTTTATTTTGTCAATATGAGGCTGTTGGAAGAAATCCGTAGCTTACAATGTATATGTAATTCTTTCTATCAATATGAGGCTATCTGAATAAATCTATAACTTACAATGTGTATGTAATCTATAACTTACAATGTGTAGGCAATCCATTACTCATAATGTGTATGTATTCCTTTCTATCAATATGCAGAATTCATAAATCAGCAGGTTGAAAATAGTGGTCTGATGAGGTATTAATGAAGTAGATGGTATATAATAGAATATATAAGTGTTAACAACAGACACATTTAAATATTAACAATAGATATATTTAAATAGTAACAATAGACTGATGACTGGGAGGGCAGAGGTCTTAAGGTAACTTGATTGTATTGGAGCTGTCAATAGAGGGTAGAGAGATATGAAGCAGTTCGTAAAGAGGCTGGCTTGCGGTGTATTGGCGATAGCCACGATGGGCACTTTTGTAGGGTGTAGTCGAGAGGCGCCAAGTACGACGGAAAGTTCTGACCGTGCGCCCGTAGGGTATAAGGCGATTGCCGCCATGAATGCATCGGCTGCGGAGAAGGCGGATCGCAGTGTGCGTACCATGTCCCGAGAGGATAAGATTGGCCAATTAATGTGTATTGGCCTTGAGGGTACAACATTTGAAGCGCCACAAAAAGAATTAATACGTAAATATCGTGTCGGCGGTATTTTGCTCGATCATGATAATATGGAATCCAAGGAACAAGTGCGGGCTTTCACACAAGGCATACGAGATACGGCGAATACGTCGAGCCTTATGATGCCGTTCATCGCCATGAATCGGGAACGCATGCAGTACCGGCCTAATCTCATGCTGCCTTGGACGGACCCTAAGCTGTTATCGAAGCAGGGCCTTGATGCGGTGTCGAGCTTGGCAACGCGCACGGCTATCGAGATGCGCGACCTTGGATTCAATCTCAATTTGGGCGTCATGGTGAACACCCATTCGTTTTACTCGTACACGAGCGATGTAGACCGGGCGGCGCGCATCGGTGAGACCATTACCAAACATTATGCAGCGAATCACGTGTTTACGGGGTACGAATATTTTCCAGGTGGCGCTGATTACACGGTGCCGGGCATGAAACTAGATGCGTCTAAGGCGAGTCTCATGGACGATGATGGCCGCGTATTTGCTCAGCTTATCGGTGCAACTGGTGAGGAACATCCTATGATTATGGTGAATGCTGTGAAAGTAACCTCTATCGATGCCAATCACCCGGTTAGTCTTTCGAAGCCGATTATTACAGATTGGCTACGGAAGGAAATGGGCTTTGATGGTGTAGTGATTACCGATGATATCGAGGTAGGTGCTGCCGTTGCTGGTATGTCCATAGAGGACTATGCGGTACGCACCATCAATGCGGGCAGCGACATGATTATCGTTTGTAAGCATGCCAAGCATATCAAGGACGTTCACGATGCGTTGACGCAGGCTGTAGAAAACGGAACCATTTCCGAAGCACGGCTTGATGAATCGGTGCGCCGCATCATGCTTATGAAATTTAGCAATGAACAGTGATGATTCATATGCTATCAGGAATAATATATTAAACATATAAGTAAACTTACAAAACTCTTTTCTCATAGTGCTATGTACCTTTTTTACCGGTTATCCAGTAACGTGGGTACATGTCATAGAGGGAAAAGAGTTTTTTATGTGTAAACCATGAATTTATTATCTAGTTGTTAAAATTTACAAGATATATTTTATAGTTTATTTAAAATATGATATAATAAACTCCTGAGAACTGTTTTTAAGGGAGGTGAGATCTTATATGAAATGTAGTAACCATGAGGCGGTAGTTGACGCCATTGTGGAACAGTATAATCAGGGCCGTATGGAAATGAGTGTTGTGCACGGTCCTTATAGTGTCGGTAAAACGTATATCGCTAGAGAGTTACAAAATCGACTAGGCAAGAATCATACCATCTATCTGCTTGGTCGGTTAGCGAATGAGTCTATTCATATTCGATCAATTGAAAGAGCATTAGAGGTGCCCAGTGGGGAATATAAAACATTAGAGGACGCATTGCGTGGCGTTTTTCAAGCGAGTCTTGACAAACGGATTCTACTTATCATAGATGATTACCCTTCATTTGTAGATACGGCACCACAAGCTCCCCTCGTATTGCGTGATTTGATGGAAACCTATCGAGATCATGGCAATATATTTGTGCTTCTCATGGGAACCCATGTAGATCAATTGAAAGGTCGTATCCTTGGCGAATCAAGCTTGATTGCCACTTACATTCATAGCTATTTCAAGGTCAATCCGTGCACACCTGATGATGTGAGAGCATTAGGTTGGGATTATACGGACGAAGACCTTGCCAAGATATATTACGTAACAGGCGGGATGGCTGGCAACCTTGTGCATATCGATCCAGCCTTATCGGTAGATGAAAATATAGTGCGTCTATTCTTTAAACCACAAGGTCTATTGTGCAACGAACCGCAACGATTGCTCATGCGCTACATCCGTAATGTAGGGGCTGCTAATGCGATTCTTTATGCGTTGGCACAACTAGATAAACCATTCTATACAGAACTTTGCCACGCTAGTGAACTCAAGAGTGGCACCTTTGCAACACGTATGGCCGACCTACTAGATATGGAAATTATTGGACGTATTCAAGGGGGCAGTCGTGGCCCATTGCGGTACGCAGATTACCATTTTGTGAATACTATGTTCCAATTTTGGTACCAGTTCGTGTTCCCGCATCTTGAGGAAATCAATTGCGGTCAAGGGCAATATATTTACAATACCATTGCAAAACCCGCGCTAGATACACTTGCTTAATACAATCATTTTAGTGAAATGAATTCGAATTCGTGCGGCTTGTAATGGATTCGGATTCGCTCAGTGTATAACAATCGATTCGAATTCACTTACTGCACATATATAGATTCGAATTCACGGGCGTATCAAAAATTCATCTAAATTGGCGCACTTTTCTGAAATAGGTCTGTAATAATTCACAAATACATATGTAACAACATTAATTCCGCTGTAAATCTATGCATTTATGGCGGAATTTCTCGTTTGTCTAAATACTCATTTGGGTGTATATTCCAAGTAAGCCTAGGCAGAAAGGAACGAATATGAACGTAAAGCATGTGGTATGTCCCCAAAAGGTATTACAAGCGGTGACAGACCTTAGTTTAGTGCGCGTCTGCCAAGAACGCCGTGTATCGGTATTGAGTACGGAACGAGCGGTGTGGCCTATCGAAGAACTGACCATTGATGCGGCACAAATCGAGCTATGCCGGCGCTATCGACCACTCGTCATGAGCTATGCGAATCGCTCGAGCACAGCTATGCTGACCGATGACGTGGAATCATTTCTATGGATCATCTTTATCGAATCCATCTATAGCTTTCACACGTCGGGTAAGGTGCCCTTTTCTGGCTATGTGAAAGCCGCCATTCGCTATGGGTATTTCAACTTTTACAAACAATCGGCGCGGCAATGGCGCCATGAGTTGACCTTGCCCCTGTGTACCGGCGACGATGTATCAGAGCCGGCCATGGATCAGTTCCCTGATGATGTTGATATCGAAAGAGATATTATCGGAACCGTGTCCGAAGACGAATTGCGCAATCGTCTGTGGGCGGCTTTCAGAAAATTGCCACGGCAGCAACAACAGTTATTGTATGCCCTCTATCGTGATGGTAAAAGTTGCGTCGATATAGGTAGTGAAATACGCCAGTCTCGGCAAGCCGTACAACAGCGCCATCAAAAGGCTATCGACCAATTGCGGTACTATATGCTAGTAGCGGACAACAAAGAGTTCGATATCCAAGATATGCAGAACATGCATAGTTATAAGTAAAATTGCTGATCTAATATAAATTTTTGATTTATATATTTACAGTTTGTAATTATAGGTATACAATTAACTCATAAGTGCTGCTAAAGCATCTTTATATAACATGTGTTATGAATTAACTTTTACAAGAGGAATTCCTTGCTATTATTACTCCTTTAATATAAGAAGAGGTCATGATGATGCACAATACAACGTATCAAAATGTAAGTAATAAAGAATCTATTTCTTGTAACCCTAATGCTATATATGGCGATGTGGATCACCATATATGTTGCTTAATCCCTACCTACATTGACGGCGGTGATTGTACCGCCTGTTATTATGTAGATGGTCGGTGCGAAATTGTCCATAAATCCCTGAAAATGGTATTGCGAGAAGTAGCGCACCACGAAGGGGTGTTAGCAAACGGCATACAATCATCGAGGCGGTCAAAGCCGATGTATACGGACCCCAGAACGATGGGGCCGAACATGACATTTGCGAGCCTAAAATCGCGGAAACCAATTGGGCGTGATGTGGTGTATGGTTTATTCAATGTAATCATTCCATTCCAATACCACATTGAGCCAGGACCCGAACCGCATACGACCTATATCATCTTAGGTGACTTTGATCCTATACTCGTATTCCATTCCCCTGACCACGTGCAACGCAAATTACGCGATGCTCTCTTAGAACACCTCGATTATACGAGACGGATACTCGCTAAAATGAGTACCTGTGGCAACCCGTATGTGGTGGCCGAAATGTATGGTGCATCAAGGACGATGTCTCGCGTGTAATTTTAACTACGGCATGGGTCATGGCGTTATCTTTGAAGGCAACAAGAACTCTGCCATAGGTGCATACAACAAGATTGAAGGTAACCAATCGGGCGCCTTTGGTGTAGGAACGTATAAGATAGCTGCCGTGAAGGGCGATAATTCCTATAGCGTTGGTAACTATAATCGAGTGAGCGCAAATAATACATTCGTTATGGGTAATAATGTGAAAACATCTCTAGATAATGCAGTTGTATTAGGTAATAATTCCACTGCTGAAAGTAGTGATGCCGTGAGCACCCTAAGCTATACCTATGCAGATGGTACTACCGTTAAGTTTGCTGGTACTACACCGGTATCCACCGTATCGGTAGGCGCTACTGGTCAAGAACGGACTATTACCCATGTGGCAGCTGGTCGTATTAGTGCCGACTCTACGGACGCTGTCAATGGTTCTCAATTATATGGTGCGAACCAACAAATCGATAATCTCAATAACAAAATAAATGCAATGGGTAAAGAAGCCAATAAGGGCGATGCTCGTGCTGCGGCACTAGCTGCATTACACCCTATGCAATTTGATCCAGATAATCGAGTACAAGTGATGGGCGGTTATGGTCATTATAAAGATGCCAATGCCCTAGCCCTCGGTGTGGGTTACTACCCAAAGGAAAACTTGCTCCTCACAGCAGGTGCCACCGTTAGTGACCGCATCATGGCCAACCTTGGCGTATCCTATAAGTTTGGTGAAAGCAAAACCTTACAACACATCTCTCCTGCGTCATACAATGCTCTCGAACAACGAGTAGATACATTGGAGGCTCAAAATAAAAAATTACAAGAAACAGTAGACATGCTAGTACAAAAACTAAATAATAAATAATTTGAAAATTCGGCTACATACATACTAAACCGGATCTTTCATAGAACACCTCACAATATAAGCGGATAGTTAATCCATCGGGATTAGCTATCCGCTTTTTATTGTTTAAATCTATTAATTTAACTAGTTATATAATTTGTAATACTATTAAATATTTTACAGTAAATGTTAAATAAACTGTTTACAAATATTTAAAATATGTTAATATATTCATGTAAACATCATGAAGAAATGATGAGGGAATAAGTCTGTATAATGTCTGTAATATGGAGAGGGAAGACTATGAACAAACGGAAACGCCTATTGGCGATATTGATTAACGGTATGTTGTTGTCTAGTTTATGTGTGGCTAGTGCGGCAGATACAACGACTGGTGCAGGCAATGGTGTAGCATATGGTACAGGAAGTAATGCACCAAAGGCTGAGAATGTGGCGATTGGTAATAATGCTGGAATTGGTTATTCTAATGGTGCCAGTGCTGCTACAGGCGATATTGTTGTAGGTAATAGTGCTAATATCAATAACTATGCTAGCCAAGGTGGTAGTGTTGCCATCGGTAAAAATGCAAAGATTGAAAATATGGCTGGTGGTGTAGAGGCTAGCTTTGCGTTAGGTCAAACAACGTATAGTGGTAATTGGCTCTCTTCTTCAAGAATTCCTGCGGATCCAACAAAGGTAGTTGGTAGCGTTGCTATTGGTGATAATACATTTGCTCGTACGGGCAGTACTATGATTGGCTCTCATAATTATAAGGGCGATCTTGGTGATATTTCTGTAGATACAAATACTACGCGTAAATATGCATTAAATGCGTATGCCACTACAGTAGGTGCCAATAGCTTTAGTAATGGTGCTTTCACAACTAATACAGGTACCTATAACATCATTTCCAGTGAATATAATGGTGGACGTATGGCAAACCCTATTAAAAATTTGGGTGCCACCGTTAATGGTTCGTTGAATAGCATTGAATCACAAACGGCTAATAGTTATTATGCTGGTGTGGCTAATAGCGTTGTTGGTACAGCAAATCGAACTTTCAACAGCAATGGTTCTATTATCATGGGCGCTGGCAATGAAATTACAAATTCTGTTAAATCTATTTATGGTGCACCTGACGACGGTGGCAATTCTGCGAAGGAATTAGCTGGTAAATTCCGTGCAGCTGTAAAAGATGCTAACGGCGGCGGCGCTACGATGGCCTTTGGTGGCGGCAACAAGGCGGATTACACATTGCGTACATCCATGATTGGTATCAATAACACCGTAACAGGTGCTAATCGTGCTGAAAGCGCAGACAACCTCGTTATGGGTGTCGGCAATACAGGCACGAATGTGCAACATTTGACTGCCATCGGTTCTAAGAATACTGTATCCGATGCAAAAAATACCGTTATCGTTGGTGATAACCGTAAGGTAACAGGTGCTAATAACGCTGTCATCATTGGCTCTAGTGATGCAGTAACAACTACAACTGTAAACGATGCAGTGGCTATCGGTCATAATACAGAGGTATCTAAAGAAGGTGGCGTAGCTCTAGGTAACGGTTCTAAAGCGACTATAGCAGCGGGTGCAGCTGGTTATGATATCAGTACTAATGCACCATCTACAGATACAAGCTCTACATGGAAATCCACAGCGTCTGCCGTATCTGTTGGTGATGTGGCGAATGATGTAACGCGTCAAATTACATCCGTTGCAGCTGGTACAAATGATACAGATGCAGTCAACGTAGCGCAACTTAAACGCGTACAAGATCAAATTACTAATAGCACGACAAATATCAGTCAAAATACGGCGGACATCAAGAATATCAAAGGCGATATTTCTAAATTAGACAAACGCGTTAACAAGGCCGTTGCTGGTTCTGCTGCCTTGGCGGCGCTTCATCCGCTCGACTTTGACCCTGATGCAAAATGGGACTTTGCGGCTGGTTATGGTCATTACCACAATGGCAATGCGGCTGCACTCGGTGCGTTCTATCGTCCTAATGAAGACGTGCAATTGAGCGTAGGCTCTACTGTTGGCAATGGGGAAACCGTTGTGAATGCAGGTCTTTCTGTGAAAGTCGGCGCTCATAGCAATGTATCTCGTTCTCGTGTAGCTATCGGTAAAGAAGTGTTAGAACTCAAGAAAACCGTAGCTCTTCAAAATGCACAAATCCAAAAATTGACAACCCTTTTAAATGGTGTAGCTGGTACTAATATGAAAGCTGACCGCACTACACTATTCCCAGATGTGCCAAGCAACCACTGGGCATACGAAGCTGTTAGCGATTTATCACGTCGTGGCTTAGTAGAAGGCTACCCAGATGGTACATTCGGTGGCGATCGTTTGTTAACACGTTACGAATTTGCTGAAATCGTATACCGCGCTATTCAAAACGGCGTACAAGTAAACGAACAACTCGTAACAGAATTTAGCCCTGAAATGGCTTTATTCCGCGTAGATACAGTGGCAACAAATCATCAAGGACAACCAACTATTGAACGTGTTCGCGTCAATAAAAAATAGGTGATTAGATAAAGTATATATAATAATACCTTATATACGGCTCATAAAAATATATTATAAACCCCGTAAAGATATAGCGGCTAGTACATCGCATACGATGTGCTAGCCGCTATTTGCTGTATAAATAAAATTAATATAACAAATAAGTTACAGCTACTTAAAATTTCATAATATTTTCATAAAACTATATCTAAATTATTGAAAATGTGAATATAACATGATATTTTATATATGTATGTATAAAACTAGACCGTTATTGTCTACTTTTATAAATGAATGAGTTATCAATAATAAAATGATCTATATTAGTGTGAGGAGATACGTGGACTGTGAATAAGATATTTAAAGTTATTTGGTCTAAATCAAAACAATGTTACGTCGTTGTATCAGAAATGGCGAAGAATACAACGGGGAAAAAGAAGATTATAGTGGCCAGTATTCTGGCAGGGCTAGCGATGTCAACAATGGGGCCGAATGTAATGGCAGTGTCCTCCATTCCGTTTTCGGATAAACCATCATCAGCACTTGGTAATGGTTCAGTTAAATCAGGGACAACCAATGGTGTCGCTCTAGGTAATGCAGCCTATAGTGATTCTCATCAATCCATCGCGATTGGTTTTAGAAGTCTTGCATCAGGTACCTTCCTAGGCGGTTCCATTAAGCCATCTGTTGCAGTCGGTGCAGGCGCACATGCTGAAGGCAATAATACAGTTGCTATCGGTACTGTTGCAGAGAATAGAGCTTCCTATGGTGTTTCATTGGGGAATGAAAGTAAGGTAACATCCGGATCGGACTATGGGATTGCTATTGGTTATCAAACGCAAGTATCAGCTGTTCATAGCATGGCAATAGGTGAAAAGGCTAGTGCATCCGCTACACTTGCTATAGCTCTTGGTGCGAATGCAAAAGCTACGGGCGCCTACTCTTATACTGCTGGGTTTAACTCCGAATCTGGTGGTGAGGCGGCCATTGCAGTTGGTAAATCTGCTAGTGCTAGTGGTGAATCTGCTGTAGCAGTAGGTAATAGTACTGTTGCCACTGGTGGTGATGCTGTAGCTATTGGTAATTCATCTCAAGCTACTGGTGGAGACTCTGTCGCATTAGGTAAAAATGCGAATGCTAGTAATGGTGATTCCATTGCCATTGGTCAAGATACAGTATCTAACAATATTAATTCCGTAGCACTTGGCAAGACTTCTCAAGCTACTGGTGCTTCTGCAACTGCGCTAGGGCCACAAGCAAAGGCAACTGGCTCTACTGCGGTGGCAATTGGTCTCAACTCAGAGGCTAATCAAAGCGCTACGGTTGCTATTGGCCAAAGTAGTGCAGCGTCTGGTCTTCAAGCGATTGCTGTAGGTTATAAATCTGCTGCTAGTGGTGACAATGCTGCCGCTTACGGTAATACAGCGAAGGCAGTTGGCAAGAACTCATTAGCACTAGGTGCGAATACGCAAGCTCCTATAGAAGGTGGCGTAGCATTGGGTGCTGGTTCCATAGCGAATACAGTGGCTGGTGCTGGCTATAATCCGAATACGGGACGGTCAGATACATTTGCAGGCTTATCTGGTAATGCGTTAACAAGCACTTGGGCTGCTGTTTCCATTGGCGATGGTACCAATACACGTCAATTAACAGGTCTTGCAGCTGGTACTAACAATACTGATGCGGTCAACGTAGCACAACTTAAGAGCATGAACCTTGCTTTCACAGCCGACGGCAGCACAAAAGGCGACGTTAATTTGACAAATAGTGCATTAAACGTAGTCGGTGATAGTACCTATATTACGACAAAAGGCAATAATCAAACGCTCACCATTTCTGGTAAAAAGCAAAATATTACCGTTACGAATGGTACGGCTAGTGCTAGCGCAGGCATGGCGGACGCTAATAATGTGGCGCAAGCGATTAACCAAGCAAATGCGGATCAAACCATTAGCTACAAGGCTAATAATGGTACGGCTAATACGGTTAAGGTATCCGATGGTCTTAATTTTACCAATGGTACAAGCACTGTTGCTACTGTAGGTGCGAATGGCCAAGTAACTTATGACTTGAATTCGACAACGAAACAATCGATTACGGATTCATCAACTGCTGTTAATCGTACGATTGCCCTTGGTAGTGACTCCGGTTCTACTACTGCAAAGAAACTTAGCACAAGTGCTATTGCTTTCAACATCAAAGGCGACACAGGCGCTAATGCCTTAATCACTACAACGGCTACTGGAGATAATGTGTCCATTACGCCAACAGCTAAATTGACTGCTGCTGTTGCGGCTGCTGAAAATGCAGCGAACAAGAATTTGTCCAATATTTCCTCTAGCGGTGAAACAGTTATTAAAAATTTAGCTAAAGGGGCTGCGCAAGATGCTGTGAAAGTAGCCGGCACGGGCCTTGCTACGGTATCCGACAATACAGTAGGCGGCGTTAAAACATATACGGTTGATGTGAATACCGGTAATTTGGTGGTAGCTGCCAATGGGCAAGTCGGTGCTGCTGGTACAACAGGTGCATCTGGTGCGGCCGGTTCTAATGGCGTAGCTACAACCCAAAATGTAGCGACTGCTATCAATGATGCTGTGACTAAAGCAAAAGCCAATAATGCACAAGCTTTAGCTGATGCAAAACACAATTTTGCTGGTGATGATGCTACCGTAATTAGCCGTAAACATGGTGAACAACTTAACATTAAAGGTGGTGCCTCCACAACTGCTACAGATCTCACATCTGGTAATATCGCAGTGGTAGGTGATACAACAACTGGCACATTAAATATTAAGATGGCAAAAGCCTTAACCGGTTTAACATCTGCTACTTACACAGATGGGGCTGGTAATACACAAACCGTAACAGGTGGTTCCTCTACGATTTCTGATGCAGCGGGTCATTCTACGGTTGTATCTAAAGGTGGCGTAACTACTACGGATGGTACGAATACAACAACTGTAGCTCCATCTGGTATTACTGCAACCGATGGTACTCATACAGTTACTCTTGGTGGCTCTGGTATCAATGCAGGTGGTGCAGAGGTTAAGAACGTTGGTAAAGCAACGACTGATGATGCTGCGGTTAATAAGAAACAAATGGATGATGCTGTGAAAGCAGCTACTGATTCCATCAGCACATTAGGGGATAACAAAGTATCCTTAGGTAGTGATTCCGGTACAACAACAGCTAAGAAATTGAGCACAACTGGTGGCATTAAGTTCAACATTAAAGGTGAAAATGGTGCAAATGCACTCATTACAACATCTGCCACAGGTGATGATGTCACCATCGCTCCAACTGCTAAGTTGAGTGCTGCTGTGACAGCTGCAGAAAAATCTGCTGATAAAGATTTGTCTAACTTGTCTGCTGCTGGTGATACCTACATTAAGAACCTTGCTAAAACAGCTGCTTCTTGGAATGTAGAAACAAATGGTGCTGGTACAACTGCTGTAGCTGGTGGTGAAAGTGTAAACTTCATCGATGGTGATAACATCGCTATTACAAATGCAGGTCGTGCCATTACAATTGGTACTGCTAAGAATGTATCCTTCGATAAAGTGACTGTTGGTGGTATTGTTCTTGATAAAACAGATGGCATCAATGCGGGCGGTAAAGAAGTAAAAGGTATCGCCGATGGTACAGCTGCCGATTCCGCCGTTAGCAAAGGCCAAATGGAAACAGCCATCGCTAATGCACAAACAGCAGCTACATCTACTGAAAAGGTAATTGCTAAGGCGTTAACTGGCGATACTAACTTAGCCACTGTAACAGGTCAAACGGGTACTGCTAAGGGTGAAACCTATGAAGTAGCCGTATCTGAAAATGCTGTTAAGAACGTAGCTAAAGCAGCCGCACAAGATGCTGTAACTGTTACAGGTACAGGCCTTGCTACAGTATCTGACAATACAGCAGCTGGTGTTAAAACATATACTGTTAATGTAGATGAAGGTAAGCTTGTTATCGATGACACTACTGGTAAAGTGGGCGCTGCTGGTTCTACACAAGGTACAACAGCTGGTAAAAATGGCGTAGCTACAACACAAAACGTAGCAACCGCTATTAATGATGCGATTACTAAATCCAATGCCAATACAGCACAAGCCTTAGCTGACGCAAAACACAATTTTGCTGGTGATGATGCTACCGTAATTAGCCGTAAACATGGTGAACAACTCAATATTAAAGGTGGCGCATCCACAACTGCTACAGACCTTACATCTGGTAATATTGCAGTCGTAGGTGATACAACATCTGGTACATTAAATATCAAGATGGCAAAAGCCCTAACAGGTTTAACATCTGCCACATTTACAGATGGATCCGGTAATACACAAACCGTAACAGGTGCTTCCTCTACTATTACAGATGGCGCGGGTAACACAACTGCTATCACTAAAGGTGGCGTAACAACGACTGACGCAGCTGGTAATACTACTACGACAGCACCTACAGGTGTAACCGTAACACCAGCTGGTGCCGGTGCCACACCAATTTCTGTAACAACTAGTGGTATTAGTGCTGGTAACAAAGAAATTAAGAATATTGCTAATGGTACTACTGATGACGCTGCTGTTAACAAGAAACAAATGGATGATGCTGTAAAAGCAGCTACCGATGCGACTACAGCATTGGGTAACAACACAATTGCCCTTGGTAGTGATGCCGGTTCTACAACAGCGAAGAAACTTAGCACAAGTGCTATTACGTTTAACATTAAAGGTGATACAGGTGCTAATGCGTTAATCACTACATCTGCTACCGGTGATGATGTAACCATTGCGCCAACCGCAAAATTGACAGCGGCTGTGACAGCGGCAGAAAAATCTGCTGATAAGGATTTGTCCAATATTTCATCTGCTGGTAAAACAGTGATCAAAGACTTGGCAGTTACATCTGCACAAGACGCTGTTAATGTAACAGGTACAGGCCTTGCTACGGTATCCGATAATACAACTGGCGGTGTGAAAACATACACTGTAAATGTAGACGAAGGTAAACTTGTTCTTGATGATACAACAGGTAAAATCGGCGCTAATGGTTCTACACAAGGTACGACAGCTGGTAAAAATGGCGTAGCTACAACACAAAACGTAGCAACTGCTATTAACGATGCAATTACTAAATCCAATGCGAATACAGCACAAGCATTAGCTGACGCGGAACATAAATTTGATGGTGACACAGGTACCACATCTGTCCGTAAACACGGTGAAGTATTATCCATCAAAGGTGGCGTAACAACTCCTGCTGATTTAGCAACAGGCAACATCGGTGTCGTATCCGATGGGGCAGGCACATTGAACATTCGCCTTGCGAAGGTATTGAGTGGTTTAACATCTGCTACGTTCAAAGATGCATCCGGTAATACCACAATGGTGACAGGTGGTTCTACTACGATTGCAGATACAGCTGGTAATACCCAAACATTGGCTCCAACGAAATCTGAAATTAAGGATAACAATGGTGTATCCACTGTTACTACAAAAGATGGTGTAACAGCTAAAGATGCTAGCGGTCAAACGACATCTTTAACTAAAGGTGGCGTTAATGCAACTGATGGCAATGGTAACACTACATCCTTAAC
>FLSB01329419.1_pt1 | contig 23464 bp, 21 predicted proteins | sample 1550551 | NCBI WGS metagenome assembly FLSB01 (sample SAMEA4031774, study PRJEB14383) | metagenome | biome: human; feature: oral; material: saliva | place: Philippines | collected 2014 | reverse complement strand
GGGTGGAACTATTCGGCGATGAAATCGATCGCCTTGTTGAGGTGGATGCATTAACGGGAGAAGTCATTGCAGAGCGCAAACACGTTGCGGTCTATCCTGCATCTCACTATGTTACAACAAAAGAAAAAATGAAAATTGCGGTAGAGCGCATTGAGGCAGAGCTAGATGAACAGCTAGCAAAACTAAAAGCAGAAGATCGTCTACTTGAAGCGCAACGCCTTGAACAGCGCACTCGTTATGATATAGAAATGATGCAAGAAATGGGGTATTGCTCAGGCATCGAAAACTATTCCCGACATATGTCCGAACGTAAAGCTGGGGAAGCGCCATATACATTGATAGATTATTTCCCTGATGATTTTCTTATCATGGTGGATGAATCTCATGTAACGATTCCACAGGTTCGCGCTATGTATAATGGTGACCGAGCTCGTAAGGAATCTCTCATCGAATATGGTTTCCGTTTACCGTCTGCACTCGATAATAGACCATTAAAATTTGATGAGTTTGTGGAGCGTATCAATCAAATCGTGTATGTATCAGCCACACCTGGTCCGTATGAATTGGAAGTGGAAACGAATATTGCAGAACAAATCATTCGTCCTACAGGTCTACTCGATCCATCCATTGAAATTCGTCCTATTAAGGGCCAAATGGATGACTTGCTCGGTGAAATCCACAAACGCGCTGCTAAGAATGAACGGGTTCTCGTTACGACATTGACGAAGAAGATGGCTGAAGATTTAACCGAATTCTTGAAGGAAATGGGCGTTCGTGTTCGTTACCTTCACTCGGATATCGTTACTATCGAGCGGGCCGAAATCATCCGCGATTTACGGGCCGGTGTATTCGATGTATTGGTCGGTATCAACTTACTCCGTGAAGGCCTTGATATGCCAGAGGTTTCTTTAGTAGCTATCTTAGATGCGGATAAAGAAGGTTTCTTACGTTCTGATACGGCTATGATTCAAACAATCGGTCGCGCCGCGCGTAATGTGAATGGTCATGTTATCATGTATGCAGACCGTGTAACAGGTTCTATGCAACGCGCTATTGATGAAACAGATCGTCGTCGTGCTGTGCAAGAGGCTTATAATATTGAACATAATATTACGCCAAAATCCGTATCTAAAGATGTGAAAGAGCTTATTGAGCTCACAAAAATCGAAGAAGATATGGTTACCGATGGAAAAGATTTTTCACCAAAGAAGGGGAAAAAGAAATCCTCTTCATCTGGTATGGACCATGGCCACGAACCATATGCTCAAGATGCAGCTGCTACTAAGGTAGCTGACATTACGGCGGAAGAATTATATAACAAGATTGAAGAACTAGACCGTCAAATGAAGGCGGCTGCTAAACAGTTGGAATTTGAAAAAGCTGCCAAATTGCGTGACCAATTGGGTGAACTTCGTCAACAATGGTCCGATATGCATAGTGCTAGTGAAAGTAAATTAACGAAACCTAGAAAAAATTCTAAGAAACAATCATTAAAAAGTAAAAAATAACATAGATTAGATAGACTATATGTGCGATAATATGTGTGTGCAAACACATATATTATCGCACTGAGTTTAAAATAAGGAGATGATACCTTGGCGGTATCATTTTTTATATAGGTACATATATGAAAGATCAATTGATTGTAAAGGGTGCGCGTCAGCATAACCTTAAAAATATAGATATTTCACTACCGCGAGACAAGTTCATTGTCTTAACTGGTTTAAGTGGATCCGGTAAATCGTCTCTTGCATTTGATACGATTTACGCAGAAGGCCAACGGCGTTATGTAGAATCATTGTCTGCGTATGCCCGTCAATTTTTGGGACAAATGGATAAACCTGATGTAGATTATATTGAAGGTCTATCTCCTGCTATTTCCATCGACCAAAAGACTACAAGTCGTAACCCTCGGTCTACAGTTGGTACGGTAACGGAGATTTACGACTATTTACGTCTATTATTTGCCCGTGTTGGACATGCTCATTGTCCAGAGTGTGGTAAACCAATTACACAACAAACGATTCAACAAATGACGGATGATGTGATGAGTTTTCCTGAAGGTACCAAGATTTTAATCTTAGCACCTATGATTCAAGGAAAAAAAGGGGAACATAAATCTGTCTTTGAACAACTTCGAAAAGAGGGTTTTGTTCGTGCTCGCGTTGATGGTGTGGTACGTACGATGGATGAGGATATTGTATTAGAAAAAAATAAAAAGCATTCCATCGATATCGTTGTAGACCGTCTCGTTGTAAAAGAAGGCATTGAATCCCGTTTAGCAGACTCTATGGAAACGGCTTCTAAATGGGCAGAAGGCATCGTTATTGTTCAAGAGGTAAATGGCCCAGAGCATATGTATAGTCAGAACTTTGCGTGCCCAGATTGTCATATTTCACTGCCTAAAATTGAGCCTCGTATGTTCTCCTTTAATAGTCCCTTTGGAGCATGCCCCGCTTGCTTGGGTATTGGCTCCACTATGGAGGTTGATGAAGAACGCGTAATTCCGGATGGATCCATTAGCTTTGCTGATGGCTGTGTACAAGCGTTGAGTTCAAATCCTAATGCATGGTTTATGCGTCAGTTAGAAGGTCTATTGAAAGCCAATGGATATTCCTTAGAGTCTACTTATGATGAATTGCCTAAGGCATTGCAGAAAAAGGTCATGTACGGTACGACGGACAAGGTGGCTTTCACTTATGAAAATATGCGTGGCGAAGAAAAGGAATTTTTCACCGAATACGAAGGTATTTTGCCGATGGTAAAACGCCGTCATAGCGAGGCATCTACCGATTCCATGCGTGAAGAATTCGAAAAATTTATGTCCATTAAACCATGTACTACATGCCATGGCGCTCGTTTAAAACCCGAGGTATTAGCAATTACCGTAGGGGATAAGAATATTAATGAAGTAACCCAATTAACAATTAAAGAAGCGCTAGATTTCTTTAGCCATTTGCAATTAACTGATAGAGAACAAGTGATTGGTGCACAGATTCTAAAAGAAATTAATGCACGCCTTGGATTCCTCAATAATGTAGGCCTTGATTACCTTACTATGAATCGGAGTGCAGGCACCTTATCTGGTGGTGAAGCACAGCGTATTCGGTTAGCCACGCAAATTGGTTCTGGTCTTGTTGGTGTGTTGTATATTCTTGACGAGCCATCTATCGGTCTACACCAACGAGATAATGATCGGCTCATCGATACCTTAAAAGGATTGCGTGATCTCGGTAATACACTGCTCGTTGTAGAACATGATGAGGATACGATGCGCGCAGCGGATTATCTTGTAGATATCGGGCCAGGTGCGGGCGAGCATGGTGGTCAAGTCGTTGCAGCAGGGACTGTAGATGAGGTTATGCAGGTGAAAGACTCCATTACCGGTCAATACTTGAGTGGACGCAAATTTATAGCTCTTCCTGACGAACGCCGTAAACCTGGTAAAAACTGCATCGAAATTCGAGGTGCCAAAGAAAATAACCTACAAAATATTAATGTGAAATTCCCAATTGGACTATTTACAGTAGTTACAGGTGTCAGCGGTTCTGGTAAGTCTACCTTGATAAATGAAATCTTATATAAAGGGCTGGCAAATCAGTTGTACCGTTCGAATCATAAGGTGGGGGCTCACAAAGAGATTCGAGGCCTAGAGCATATCGATAAAATCATCAATATTGATCAAAGCCCTATTGGACGTACACCTCGTTCTAATCCTGCTACGTATACAGGTGTATTCGATGCTATTCGTGAGTTATATAGCCAAACGCCAGAGGCTAAGATGCGCGGTTATAAGCAAGGTCGTTTTAGTTTCAATGTAAAAGGTGGCCGCTGCGAAGCTTGTCGTGGGGATGGTATCATCAAAATTGAAATGCACTTCTTACCAGATGTATATGTGCCTTGTGAGGTCTGCAAAGGGGCTCGCTATAATCGTGAAACACTAGAGGTTAAATACAAGGGGAAATCCATTGCCGATGTATTAGATATGACCGTAGATGATGCGGTAGAGTTCTTTAGTGCTATCCCTAAAATTTATAAGAAAATGGTAACGTTGCAAGAGGTTGGTCTTGGCTATATTCGGTTAGGCCAAGCGGCGACTACATTGTCTGGTGGTGAAGCACAACGTGTTAAATTGGCTACAGAACTAGCACGTCGCAGTACAGGTAAAACATTATATATCCTTGATGAACCTACAACAGGCCTTCATGCAGAAGATATTAGAAAGCTTTTAGATGTATTGCAAAAACTGGTAGATGGTGGCGATACGGTTATTGTAATTGAGCATAATCTGGATGTTATCAAAACGGCGGATTATATTATTGATCTCGGTCCTGAAGGTGGTAACCGCGGTGGTACCATCGTGGCTACCGGTACACCTGAACAGATTGCAAAGGTGAAAGACAGCTATACAGGAAAATTCTTAGGTCCTGTATTAGAACAGACTAATAAATTTATGAATGCTGCTAAAAAACATAAATAATGTATTACATCATATTGTATTGAACAGGATATATGTGATTAAGTATTAATGGAGAATTGACGAAGAAAGGAGGATATATGCCGTCTGAAGAGTTATTAGAAAAGGTTAGCCATTTACCGACCACACCAGGGGTTTACTTATGGCGTGATCAATATAACCGCATCATCTATGTGGGTAAAGCGATTAATTTACGCAATCGCGTGCGATCCTATGTGCGTAATGATGCGAATCGAGCGCCTAAGGTCACGGCGATGATGAAGCGTGCCGTCGATGTAGAGATTATACAAACAAAGACGGAAATGGAAGCACTCATATTGGAAAATACGCTTATTAAAGAACATAAGCCGAAATACAATATTTCCCTTAAGGATGACAAGACATACCCGTATGTTAAAATCTCTGTTCAAGAAGACTATCCTCGCGTATATATGACGCGTCGTCTTGAGCGGGATGGGGCTAAATATTTTGGGCCCTTTACCGATGTGACAGCCGTTCATGTAGTCCTCAAGTTGATTCGCCAGTATTTTCCATTGCGTACCTGTAAATCAATGAAGGTAGAACGCCCTTGCTTGCAATACCATATGCACTATTGTGAAGCGCCATGCTTTCATAAGATATCGGTTTCCGATTACCGAAAATATATCGATGAAATTATAGCACTCTTTGAGGGGAAACCAATTTCATTATTAAAGGAAATCAAAGAGAAGATGGAGACCGCCGCTGAAGAGCTTCGATTTGAAGACGCCGCACGCTATCGAGATCAATTGACGAGTATTGAAAAAATCCAAGAGAAACAGCGGATGGTAACGCAACGCGGTGACTTAGATGTACTGGGGATAGCTGTAGATGGTCAATTGGCATGTGTCCAACTACTCTTTATTCGAGGTGGCCGACTATTAGGACGAGAAAATTACTTTGTTCAAAATGAAGGCGACTCAGAAGAGACTATTATGACTGATTTCATTAAGCAGTACTATGGGGATACTACCTTCATTCCTAAAGAGTTATTATTGCCTATGGAAAGCTCTGAGCAACATTTATTTAAGGATTGGTTTAGTGAAATGAAGGGGCAACAGGTCGATGTCCTTGTGCCTCAGAGGGGCTATAAAATGGACATGATTAAAATGGCTCATGAAAATGCTGAAACATTCCTTGAAGAACGTCGCCGCCAATGGCAATACCAAATCGATAAGAGTGGCGGTGCCGTTAAGAAATTGGCGGAGGTCCTTGATTTGCCTAGATTGCCGGAACGTATGGAATGCTTTGATATTTCCCATACACAAGGCTCTGAAACAGTAGCCTCCATGGTTGTTTTTGAAGGTGGTAAGCCGGCTAAGAAGGAATACCGTCGGTTTAAATTAAAGACTACACAGGGCAAACCTGATGACTTCAAATCGATGGCAGAAATCATGGAACGCCGTTATGGTAATGAAACAGATTGGCCTATGCCAGATCTCATCATCATCGATGGTGGTAAGGGGCAGCTCAATGCATCCATACCGCTTATACGCGCTGTAGGTGTTACAGATGTACCTGTTATATCCTTAGCAAAACGGATAGAAGAGGTCTTTGTAGAGGGACAATCTGAAAGCATTATTTTGAGCCATCATTCTCCAGAATTACAATTATTGCAACAAATTCGTGATGAAGCCCATCGATTTGCTATTACCTATCATCGTAAATTGCGGGGCAAACGTAACTTAGAATCTGTGCTCGATCACATTGATGGCATTGGTCCTAAACGACGTAAGGCTTTATGGGCTCATTTCAATAGCTTAGAAGCTATGAAACAAGCCAGTATAGATGAATTGGCTAAGGTGGATTCTATGAACTATAAGACGGCGGAAACCTTATATAATTTTTTCCGTATGTCGAAGGTCGAAAAACAAGATGTATTACAAGGGAATAAAATGTAATACGAATATAATTAGATGTACCTTATACTAGAAAAGCAGCACTGCTGAGTATGACTCGCAGTGCTGCTTTTGTACGTTATGCTTTTATAGGTACTTGTTTATGTTGAATATACCATGTTCGGATGGTGAATAGTATGCCTGCTACAATTACGCTAGCTAACAGGCCTATCCATACACCAAATGGTCCGTAATTAGGGTTGTTGGCAAGAATGTACGCGATAGGGAAGCAAACACCCCAATAGGAAATAAGCGAGATATAGAATACGATCTTTACATCCTTGTAGCCACGTAGAATACCTTGTAACGGTGTACCGATGGCATCGACGGCAGAAAAGAAAACGCCATATCCAAGGAATCCATAAATAAGATTATATACCTCTTCATCATTTGTAAATAATGCGGATATGCTTTCCATATGAGTAAATGTGAAAGCACAAATTAAAACCGCAATGACAATGGCTAGAACACGGGAAATATAGGAGTACTGAATAGCTTCTTTATGTCGTTCTGCACCAACCTCATAGCCTACGGCAATGGTAGATGCCATGGCGATACTAAGTGGTAAGCAATAGAACACGTTGGTAAAGGAAATGACCGATTGGTGAGCCGCTACAACAGCAGACCCAAAGTGTACCATCAATAGACCGGCAATACTGAAAATGCTGGCTTCGAAAAAGATGGAAGAACCGATTGGCAAGCCGATTTGCAATTGTTCACGTACGTATTGCCATTTGGGGCGTACCCAATCTTTATAGATGCGATATCCTTTTAATTTAGGATGGAAGAGCACCATCGCACTAAATAGAATAAAGTTTGTCCAACAAGCTCCGGCAATGCCATAACCAGCACCTACACCGCCGATTTCAGGCAATCCGAAGTGACCAAAAATCAAGGAGTAATTTAAAAATACATTCACTACAAAGCTTGTTACTACGATGGCCATAGAATAGTGTGTCAAACCGTGAGAATCAACGGTGTTACGCAATGTATTAACCCATAATAGAGGGAATAGGCCAAGTGCGAAAGCTTTCAAATAATTGATACAAACTGCTGTAGCCGCAGGTTCTAAGTTAAGGAAATTTAGTAATGGTACTAATCCGAAAATACCGAGTAGTAATATGATAAGTGCTAGGGCCGTTGCAATATACAACCCTTGGTAGACGATGGTAGATATGCTATCTGTTTTCTTGGCTCCTAATAACTGTGCAATAATCGGGGTGATGCCCATAAGCGTCCCTTGTGCAAAGATATAGAATAATAACCATAGATTGTACCCTGTAGCAACCCCGGCGAGATCAATAGTACTATATTGTCCCGTTAAGAAGATGGCGATAAATGTGCCCCCTACAAGCGAAAACTGGGTGATGCACATAGGAGTAAATAGTTTAATGAACAACCATAATTTTTGTAGTATAGAATATGTTTGATACATAATGACCTCCTAAATTGATGATATATTTTAACATAGTCTATCTATTATGGCTAGGTGTATAGAAAACTATAGAATATAGTTGCATATAAGGGTATTCGCATTAGGAATAGATGGATACATTACAGTATTGTACATGGTGCATCCTCTTTAGTATAATAAGTATATTAAATATTTTCGTTATAGGAGGTACGAATTGGACATTTTATCTGTTCAAGGTTTGTTGGCAATGTTACAAATCATTGTCATCGATATTCTGTTGGCTGGCGATAATGCTATCGTAATTGGTATGGCTGCACGAAATTTACCAGCTCATTTACAAAAGAAAGCAATCTTCTGGGGCACAGCCGGTGCCATTATTCTTCGCCTAGTTATGGCGTTCCTCTTCGTTGAGGCGTTAAATACGATTCCAGCGCTTCGTTTAGTAGGTGGTATCCTTTTGTTATGGATTGGGTATAAGCTTGTTGCTGACGATGACAGTGAGCATAATATCGAGGCCAAAGATAGTTTGCGTGCTGCTATCATGACGATTGTCATTGCAGATGGTATCATGGGGATTGATAATGTCATCGGCGTAGTGGGCGCCGCAGGTGGACATATGACAATGGTTGCCATTGGTATGCTCATTACGGTACCTATCATCGTATATGGTAGTACATTGTTTGTGAAAGTTATTGAGCGTTTCCCAATTATTCTCTACGTTGGTGGCGGTATCCTAGGATGGGTAGGTGCTGGCATGAGTGTAGAAGATACATTGATTGCTCATACAGTTGAACCGTATGCATTATATATTAAGATAGCTGCAGTTATTCTCGTAGTAGGCGCATCGTTAGTGGCAAAACAACTTAAAAAATAATTAGAATCTAGCATATCTCTTCTCTTTTTACAGGAGGAGAGATATTTTTATGTAGTAGATTATGCAGGATATTAAAGCACTTGTTTTAGATGAGAAAATACATGAAATATGGTATAGTTAAGGGATAGTTATAGAATTTATTATAGTTGAGGTACGTATAATGGAATTTTTAGAAGTGGCCACGTGGGTTACGATTGGCAAAATTATATTGATAGATATTTTATTAGCCGGAGATAATGCTGTAGTTATCGGTATGGCAGCCGGTAAATTAGCACCAGAACTCCAAAAGAAAGCCGTTATATGGGGGACGGCAGGTGCTATTTTAATGCGTCTTCTCTTTGCTACCGTTTTGGTAGAAGCATTAACTTTGATTCCACTTGTTCATTTAGGTGGTGGACTTGTGCTCATATGGATTGCCATTCAGCTTTTAAAAGGCGATGATGAAGAGGCTCATATTGAAGCTAAAAATTCCTTAATGGGTGCTATTTGGACGATTATCGTTGCCGACGCTATGATGAGTATCGACAATGTTATCGGTGTTGTAGGTGCTGCAAAAGGTCATTTAGAGCTTGTTGTCGTTGGTATGCTAATTACGGTACCTATTATCGTATTCTGCTCTACACTATTTGCTCGTATTATTAATAAATTCCCAGCCATTCTTTGGGCTGGTGGAGCTTTGTTGGGATGGGTTGCTGGTGAAATGATTGTAGAAGATCCACTTCTTATACCATATATTCAAGGTGAAGAATTACTCGTTAAATTTGGTGCAGTATTCTTTGTACTCATCGTGACTGGTATCATTAAAATTTGGAAGAAAAGAGACGCGTAATGAACGGTACAGGTCGTACATCTCGTAAACATAAACCTAAAGGTAGACAACAACATATAGGTGGAAAACTTTCAAAGAAACAACAGGCCATTCTCAATGCTCCTGTCAAGCTTGGTGATGAGGTACTGGTAACCATTCACGGCATTGGCAGTAGTGGGGAAGGTGTAGGTCGAGTCGATGATTTTACCGTTTTTGTTCCCTTTGCATTGCCTGGAGAAACTGTGAAAGTATCCATCAACATGGTGAAAAAAACATATGCTACAGGTAAATTAATTGACATTGTTACACCTGCTGATAATCGTATAGAACCAACTTGCGAGCTGTATGGCGTATGCGGTGGTTGCCAATTGCAACATATTACCTACGAGGGGCAGCTTTCACTAAAAACACAAAAGGTGAAAGACGTTATAGAACGCATCGGTCACCAAAATCCCAATCTTGTAAAACCAGCATTAGGACCTAAAGAACCTTGGGCATACCGAAATAAAATGCAAATGCCTGTCGGTGGTGCTAGAGGCGGCATTAAGATGGGATTCTATGCAATGGGGTCTCACGATATCGTACAAGGAACGAATTGCCCTATCCAAGATGACGGAAATAATCGTATAGCCCAAACTTGTTATGATATCGCTAAAGAGCTTGATGTTGAGCCTTACGATGAACATACAGGTAAAGGTGTATTACGCCATGTAATCGGTCGTATTGGACAATCTGGCTGGATGGTTATTCTCGTAACTGCTACTGATTATCTACCACAGCAAGAAGAATGGGTTAAGAGCATAATAAATCGTATACCACAAGTGGAAACCATCGTTCATAATGTGAATAGTAAACGTACCAATGTCATTTTAGGTCCTACTAATCATGTTATCTATGGAGATGGTACAATCACTGACCATATTAAGGACCTACGATTTAATGTATCGCCACATTCATTCTTCCAAGTGAATCCTGAACAAACAACGGTGCTTTACGATCAAGCATTAGCCTATGCAGATTTAAAAGGTAATGAAACTGTTATCGATGCGTATTGTGGTACGGGTACTATTTCACTATTCTTAGCACATAAGGCCAAACATGTTATCGGTATAGAAATCGTAGAACCCGCTATTATTAATGCCCGTGAAAATGCACGCAATAATGGCTATGACAATACTGAATTTATCGTTGCTGATGCGGCCGTTGAAATGCCAAAACTCTACAAAGCCGGCGTAAGACCAGACGTTATCGTATTCGATCCAATCCGTGCAGGCTGTAAAGAAGAAGTATTAACCTCTGCAGCGGGCATGGAACCAAAACGTATTGTTTATGTATCCTGTAACCCAGCAACCATGGCTCGAGACATTGAAATCCTTACACACTACGGCTATGAACTAAAAGAAGTACAACCTGTAGACATGTTCCCTATGACAGCTCATGTTGAGTGCGTAAGTTTGTTGACTAAAGTACAGAAGTAAAAGTGTGTAAAAGCTTAGTAAATATGGGAGTTTTGATAGTTTTGTGAAGTGAAAATACAGGAGTGAAAAGTGTCTACAAAGCCGCATGGAATCAAGGTGCTTTCACTGTACCACAAGTGAAAGCTTAAATCCAAGTTTGAAAATAAGACCTCGGATTAGATAGAGATATAAAATAGCCTATATTAGGAAGATTATATTTGAGATTAAAAAATTGATTTAATTTTGTCGCATTACTTATTGCAATTCATCATTTAGTTTATTAATCTCGCCAGTTAAAATAGATTCAAATTTGTGCCCTTTCTTTCTCCCTTTTGTGCCTGCTTCAATTTGTTTTTTATGTGTTTCATTAATTGGTGTTAGCGCCATAGTGTATCCTCCATTAAATTTTAAGTTTCAATATAGATTACACCTCGTACTTAATCTTTTATAGTTTCCATGATATCTTCTAATTTACAATCCATAGCTTCACAGATTTTAAGTAGAATATCGGTAGTGATATTTGCACCCTTACCAAGTTTTGCAATGGAAGCTGCACTGATTCCAGCTGCTTCTTTGAGATCATTTTTATTCATATCTTTGTCGATTAACATTTTCCATAATTTGTTATAACTGATTCGCATTTTGTAGTCTCCGTTTAATCTGTTACATCTATAAGAAATCCATATCGACCTTCTTCAAATCCTTTAGTAAAGGTGATAACATTGGTTCCAGTACATTCAAAATCAATATCTGGAACATTATTCATATTGTCAAGAAGTATTACTTGGCCACAATCTTGATGGTTTGTGAAAAAGGTGTATAAGGCTGTTCTCATACTTTCAGGGGATAAATCAGATACACCCTGGTCTAATCCTAGAAGAGGCGTATCTATCACAAGGAATCCAGGGTCGTGGACTGCTTTTTTTGCAAGATATTGCCTGAAGGTCATTGCAATAATACTGTTTAAGAAAGCAGTGTATCCTTGACCATTAAAATTCTGCTTTTTGTGTCCGTTTACTTCTATATCAAAACTGGAAGGGTTAAAACGAGCAGTTGTTAAGTTAGGAAAACTACATTCGGTTAATGCATTTTTTATAAGTGTATCGACTTCCTCTAGAAATTCTTTGTCAAAAAGTTCTTTTGGGTGATATTCAGCTTCTGATTTGTCTTCATTTGGTAACGCCCTAAGGTCGGTTTCCCAACTTGATGCAAACTCCGTAATAATACTCAGCTCATGTTTTATTTGGATATAACTGCGATAATCGTTAAGGGCTTTCTTTAGTGCATCCGCCTCCGGTTGAAGTTCTTTTTTGATGATGTTATCAATATCATTGCGTTGTGATTTTAGTTTACTGAGTTGATCAGTAATTTCTACCTTTTCTGCAGTTAATTCTTTTTCAGTTTCAAATAAACCATTCATTTGGCTTGTAATCCTATGTAGTTCTGCTTGAGCAGATTCTATATAGGATTTTTTGCTTTTAGATGGAATCGTACCTTCACAAAAAGGACATATAGCGTTAGGGGCAACATTTTCTATCTCGACTTCGCCGTTTACGATAAAAGATAAGCGTTTGATATCAGAAACATACTGTCCGCGAAGTGTGGCATACCGTTCTTGTAACAGATTGCATTCTGCAACTTCTTCTTGTAATTCTAGTATTTGGCTTATTATTTTTTTATTTTTCTCGGAAGCTATATCGATTTGTTCCTCTGTTATTTTTATATCGTTAATTATTTCTTGCATTTTAGCATCGACATCTACATTGTCGAAGAGTGCTAATTGTTCTTCTAATGATTTCTTTTTTTCCGCCACAGCGGATATTTTCTTATTGACATATTCCTCCACAGCTTTTTTACGTGCTACCCGGATTTCTTTCCTAACTTTTGGGTCAATGATTGAAATATTCTTGCCATTGATTAGTAAAAGTAAAGAAGAGAGAAAGGCTGTCTTTTGCGTAGCTTGTGTTGGTTCAATTACAGAATTCTCTTTTACTATGTCGTTAACGGTAAATAGGAGGAGGGGAAGAATCGTTCTCCAGGTCATTTTCTGTGTTTCGAAGTATTTATTTTTATATATAGCTTGCTCATCATCAATACCAATAGATGTTAGTAATAAATCAGTTAATAATGGTGTGCTTTTTTTCTTTTTCCCACTTGATTTTTTTAAGTCATAAACGCCATTATCAAATCCAGGTACATTTGTAATAATATCAACTTTATTTTTGTCGAATGTACGGCTGATTTGGATGCTCCCTTTTGGCGTATTTAGCGTCAATTGGATAGTTGTGTAACCAAGGCTATCATCAAAGGGCTTATCGTTTCCACCGAAACAGTAATCAATACACTTGATAATACATGTTTTTCCAGTGTTTGAACGACCTTGGATTAAGTTAAGCCCTGGTTTTAGTTCTACAAAAGAGTCTTGTCTATTGATACCACAAGCAAGAACTTTACTTATATAGAGTTTATTCATGCGTTTCTCCTCAGTGCTTTAATCGCTTTTTTATTAATGAAATTTAGGATTTCTTCATCTGATACACTTGAAAATTTTGTATGTACCTTTTGGGCGATAGAGTAATATTGGGTTGCGTAATCAGAGGATAAGGATTCCACATACTTTCTACCTCGATGGTTAATATTATATGTAAATCCTTTTTTAGTTCGATTGATTGAAATTAAACCAGCAAGTATAAATTCTTTTATTCCATCGTTACAACTGGCACGTTTTGATGCTAATTCACTAAAATTAAAAGTGCTATCTCCATGTAGGTTATTAAGAGAAATATCAAAATCTTTACTATATATTGTTATAAAATCATAAGCTGAAATGCGGTCGATAGTTGCTGCGTTAGGGGATATACAAGATAGTAGTAATAAGCAGCGAAGTCCTGCATCAAATGGTGAATTGAATAGCTTATTCATCAATATTTACCCACGATTTTATAATGTCGTCATTTACCAGAATGTGACAAATGCCTTTCTTTTCAAGATTACCGATAAGACCAACAAGATTAATAAGTGCAGACTTTGTCAAAGATATTGTGGTAATTCTTTCTAGGACTGCTTTTAATCTGTCATATCCTGTGCTGTAGTCATCATAATAGGCGTCTTCAATACCTGCAAAGGCATCTTCTTTCAGTGTTGTGAACTGCTTATCTCCATCTGAAAAAGTTTCTCTTGCCATGCGCTTTACGAACTCTGCCTGATAATATGCTTTTCGTTGTGAAGAGTAGTGGTGTAATAGATTTTTTGGAAGAGCAGTAGATATAGTGTCTGGAGTAATCTTTCCAAGGGTACTCCCTAATTTTTCTGCATAAATGTCGCATAATGCATTTACATATGGTAACTCTTCTGGTGTAAGTAAATTAGGTTGAATAAGCTCAATTGGGATTTTTACTTGTTCATTCCCTAGATAAATAATATTATTTTCACTGTCAAAACGAACGTGATTTATGGGGGTATATGGCATGCCCGCTTCATCATAGTCCGTGGGTGAATTGTTAAAAATGTTTACATTACCACCAGGCTGGTTATTTACATTAATATTGTGTTCCCCTGTTTGTTGGACAGTCGGTGGGGCAGAAGTATCGGTTATTACAGTATTTTTAGTATCCATTACGAATGCTCCTACAACTTAATGGTTAAAGTTCCGTTATTCGTCATGTTGACGTTAGTATTTCCATTTTGAACTACATTAGTTTGTTGTTGAATAGTGGTATTATTCTCAATCTTGGTATCATCTTCAGGAAGAGGATATAAACGTAAATATAAGTCGCGCATCTCTGTCCGTAATCTGATTGTTTCAGGTCGAAAAACATCTCGTAGTTGTTGGCCTTCTTCTACGGATTCATTTCTAAACCATAGAAAATTTCTGTCTGGCAGTAAACGAAGAAATTTATGAGAAATGTAATATGTGTATTCATCGAATACCCGCAGGGTATTTTCCACAATTAGTCGAAACGCAGTATCTTCAATTTCACGATATTCAAATTGCCAAAATTGGGTGAATTCATTAATTTCGTCTGATAGAAAAAGTTTTGTTGCTTCCCCAGAAGGATCGTGCTCAATACAATATTTTAGTATAGGCTTAGCTGTTGTGCGAAACTGTTCAAGATAAGTCTTATCTTTCGTACATAGGTTATCAACTATTAACTTTGGTTTTTCTGGCTCTACTACATTATTATTTAGTTTATCTGTGGAAGCTGCAGATGAAATTTTTTCCATGGTAGATGAGTCTTGTTTTGAACTTAAAGCATCAATATTGGTCTTTTGGGAAGGTGTAATACCTTCTATTTTTTTTACCTTTTTATTGCAACCCTTTCTTTTTTGCGAAGCTGCTAAAATGAGTATTTCTTCAAAGAAATACGCAATTTTTTCAGAAGCATTATTTAAGTTAACGTCCTCAATATTGGATTTAAAAGTATCACATAGTCTTTGTGTTGTCGCATCTGGGAATTTATCCAAGTAGGTGATGAACTCCTCTGGTTCAATGTGGGGCAGAATACGTTGGGCAATCTTTGTGATTTTAGTTTGCCCATTGTAATAGGCCTTAAATGTATTGATGCTTATATCTTCTAGATGTAATAAGTCTTCTTCAGTAATGATTGATTCAAATAAGGTTTTAACAAAGACAGGAGTATTGTAAGACCCCCCTATGATGGGCTTAAGCTTGTGTGCAAATTCTGTGAATTCCATAATTCACCTCTTTCTTTAATTATACCTAAGGATATCGGAGGCTATCCGTCACTACCAACTTCTACCAATTCAGAACTCTATAATAAAAAATGTAATGAGCAACAAGTGAGTGATTGCTATAGAGTCGATGGCAGGAAATGTATATTTAACTATATTTTATCAATAAACAAGATAAAAATATACACCTTTGCAAGATAATTCAATGCGTTTGCAGTGCTTAATTAGCAAAATGCGTTTGCTCTTACATTTACATTTTTATATCGCAAGGCCTGATTAGCTATAAGGGCATTGGGATACAGATATCGATACCATCTATAGAAAAAACTATGGATGGGTACGATAGAAGTACCCTTAGTTCCTTATGTCTAATTTAGGTTTGTTAGGCTCTTTAGGTCGGTACTTCTATAAGTACCGACCTTTATTTGTTTCCCATGCCCTTTTGCAAGAGCCAGGCAGAAAGGCATGGGAAAAAATATGAAATTAAGAATTCGTTACGAGAACGAGTATCAAGTGATTGAGTTGGATGAAAAAGAGGCTAATAGGTTATGGGTAGGTTTGTCACTTACTGGTGGTGAAGATATGACCAAAGAAGAAAAGGAAAAACGTATCCAGGAGGCTTGGCATGAACATTTTAATAAATCAGACTACAACTGTTTTCATAAGTTTGATCGTCATAGAGGGAATAGTAAGGCACAACTTAATGATGATGCTGATAGCTTGGATATATCTGAACCTCTAATGGACGAAGTCCTCGATTCTAGGATTTTTTGCAAAGAATCTATTGATCGTGAAAATCAGTGGGAGTATGAATCTGTTTGTACAAAAATTCGTGAAGTTTTAAAGCCCGATATAGCAGATATGGTTATTGCCATTGCACTTGACGGACAAACTGTGGGTGAATATGCGGGATCTATCGAGGATAGTGCTAATAATGTCAGTCATCGATATAGACGGGCTCTTAGTACATTAAAAAAAGTTTTTTCAAAAACGTCCTTTTGACCTTTTTCCCAAGGCTACTAAGTAGGAGGGAAAAGGCCCTCCAATCATTTGATTTGATTAAGGAGGTAATTCGAATGGAATTACAAGTATTTAACAATGCTGAGTTTGGCTCTGTAAGAACCGCAATGGTAAATGGTGAGGTTATGTTTGTCGGTAAGGATGTGGCAGCTATCCTCGGGTACCAAAACGGTAGTCGAGATATTAACCGTCATGTTGCAGTAGAGGATCGACTCAAGACCATGATTTTTGATGGCAATCAGAATAAGGAAACAACTCTTATTAACGAATCGGGACTTTACAGTCTTATCCTGTCCAGTAAGATGCCGAATGCTAGAAAGTTTAAGCACTGGGTAACGGCAGAAGTTCTTCCGTCTATCCGCAAGCATGGCATGTATGCTATTGATGAGATTTTGGAAAATCCAGACTTTGCCATCGCGGCTTTTACCCGGCTTAAGGAAGAACGGGAGAAACGAAAACAGTTTGAATGCTTAAGTTTAGCTCAGCAACAGCAAATAGCGGAAATGCAACCAAAAGCAAGTTACTATGATTTAATTTTGCAGAATACGAATACAGTACCAATAACACAGATTGCAAAAGATTATGGTATGAGTGGGCAACGCTTTAATACATTACTACATGACCTTGGTGTTCAATATAAGTTTAGAAAAACATGGCTCTTATATCAGAACTATGCAGATTGTGGATATACACAATCCCGTACTTATGCGATTGACGATAACAGAAGTGTAATGCATACTTACTGGACACAAAAGGGCAGGCTTTTCCTATATGATCTTTTAAAGAGTGAAGGTATTTATCCACTCATTGAGCAGGAGGTATAGGTTTATGACTATCGATAAGTTTAATTCTGAAGAGTATTATAATCCGACTAGTTATGAGGCTCTTACCCAAATTCAAAAAGAGGAGATGGCAGCCAATAAAAAGGCTGCCTATCTACCATTAGTCTATATTTGCAGTCCCTATGCTGGAGATGTTGACCATAACGTAACAAATGCTAGAGCGTATAGCCGTTTTGCCGTTGATAATAATACAATTCCTATAACGCCACATCTTTTATACCCACAATTTATGGATGACAGTCGTGAAGAGGAACGAGAACTGGCTATGCATTTTAATTATGTACTCTTGGGTAAATGTACAGAACATTGGGTTTGCGGAGGGCTTGTAAGCCAAGGGATGGCTCGAGAAATTGGTCTTGCCAGGAAGCGGCGAATGAAGATCAGATGGTTTGACCATGTCATGACGGAGGTAGAGGCATATGCGTGAGTTTACAATCTATAGGGCAGATTGTGCAGGGAATAGTAGTAATTGTTTGTATCCGACTAAGACTGTGATTTCTGATAAAAGTTCTTTTCAAGATGCTGTAACAGTAGATCATGTAACTGCTAAGTATAAAGATAACTACCGCAGTAAGGATAATTTTGAAGAGGCGGATTGTATTCCTCTAGATTGTGATAATGACCATTCAGAAAATCCAGAAGAGTGGATTACGCCCTTAGATATTGCACTCGAAATCCCTGGCGTTGCTTTTGCTGTATCTTATAGTAGGCATCATAATCTTCCAAAGGGTAAAAAATCGGCTAGACCTAGGTTTCACGTTTTCTTTCCTATCGAAATGATACGTAATGCGGATGTATATGTAGCTATGAAACAAAAAATAGCATCTGTTTTCCCCTATTATGATAGAAATGCTTTAGACCCAGCTCGATTTTTATATGGTCATAAGGTCACGGATGTAGAATTTTATGAAGGTAATAAGACTATCCTTGACTATCTAGACGATGATGACTTTATAAAATTTGATGCTAAAACAGACGAGATTAGTGAAGGTAGTCGCAATAATACAATGAGTCACATTGCAGGTAAGCTCATCAAACGATACGGCAATACAGAGGTAGCTTATCAGATATTTCTTAAAAAGGCGACACTTTGCAATCCACCTCTTCCAGATAATGAACTTGATGTAATATGGCAAAGTGCCTCTAAATTTGGTAGTAAGGTGATGATACAAGAGGGATATATTCCTCCTGATGAATACAATGCTGATTATCGATTACAACCAGAAGATTTTTCTGATGTAGGACAAGCTAGAGTACTATCAGAGGAATATGTAAATGTTCTTCGTTACTCACCATCGACAGATTATATGGTTTATAACGGAAGTTTCTGGGAAGAGTCAAAACCAAAGGCGTAAGGATTATCGCAAGATTTGACGGAACGACAGTTACTCGAAGCAGAAGGCGAAATTAAGAAAGCTATGGATGAACTTGTAAAAAATGGTGGTATGGAGCTACTTATATCTGTAGGGCAGAAAAAAGTAGCTCAAATGTTCGATAAAAAACAAAGTCATGCTTATGAACGCTATGAAGAGGCGCTTGCTTATAAGAAGTATGCTATAAAACGAAGAGATTCTAAAAACATTGCAGCGACCTTAAAAGAGGCGCGTCCAATGCTAGAGATTGAGCAGGGGTGCCTTGATGCTAATGAGTTCTTACTTAATACACCAACGGCAACCTTTGATTTAAGGGAGGGTGTCGCTTCTCCTATAGAGCATAGACCAGAAAACTTTATAACAAAACAAACAAGTGTTAGCCAATCCGATGAGGGTGCAGATATTTAGCTTGCCGCACTCGATACCTTCTTTGTAAAGGATACGGCACTTATTGAGTATGTCCAACGTATGGTTGGATTAGCGGCTATTGGCAAGGTTTATGTAGAAGCTCTTATGATTGCTTACGGAGAAGGTCGAAACGGTAAATCGACATTCTGGAATGTAGTTGCAAGAGTTCTTGGTACTTACAGTGGTAATATTTTTGCAGATATGTTGACTGTAGGGTGTCGAAGAAATGTAAAACCAGAACTAGCAGAGGCAAAGGGTAAACGGATGCTCATTGCTGCTGAATTAGAAGAAGGAATGCATCTTAATACGGCCAATGTAAAACAGTTGTGTTCTACAGATGAGATTTATGCAGAGAAAAAGTACAAAGATCCTTTTTCCTATATACCTACTCACACATTAGTGCTCTATACCAACCATTTACCAAAAGTGGGGGCGATAGACCAGGGAACTTGGAGAAGGCTTATCGTGATACTTTTTGATGCCAAAATTGAAGGTAGTGCGGACATTAAAAACTATGCAGATTATCTCTTTGAGCAGGCGGGTGGAGCTATCCTAACTTGGGTCATTGAGGGTGCTAGGAAAGTTATAGCAGACCACTATAAAATTGAACCTCCTGAGAAGGTGCGTAATGCTATCACTCAGTATAAGGATAGTAATGATTGGCTATCTTACTTCTTAAGTGAACGCTGTGAACTTGATAGTACTTATGTGGCAAAGTCAGGTGAAGTCTATAACGAGTACCGGCTTTTCTGTACACAAGTGGGTGAGTTTACAAGGAGTACCTCAGATTTTTATAGTGCTTTGGAGGTGGTAGGCTTTGAACGATATCGTGATAAAAAAGGCAGATATATCAAAGGCTTACGACTTAAGTCCGACTTTATAGAAGAACCGTAGTGACAAATGGGGTGACACCTAATGACTGTTATATACTATCCTTCTCTAAAGAGGTAAAAAAATGAGCCTATATATAAAGTATAGGAAATGACAGGCAGACTGTGTCACCATTTAGCTATAAATATAAATGGAGGTAGCATACATGCGTGAAAAAGAAATAGAACAAAGGCTAGTAAAAGCTATCAAGTCTAGAGGTGGTCTATGTATCAAGTTAAGCCCAGTTGGATTTGATGGTCTGCCGGATAGATTGGTTCTACTACCTCAAGGGTGCATTGCCTTTGTTGAATTAAAGGCGCTGGGTAAGAAACCAAGAGCTTTACAGATACGAAGAATGAAACAATTAACAGAACTTGGCTTTAACTGTTATGTGCTAGATAGGATAGAAGGAATAGGGGGCGTGATTGATGCAATACAAGCCACATGATTATCAGACTTATGCCACAAACTTTATACTGACACATCCTGTATCCGCCATCTTTCTTGATTGTGGTCTAGGGAAGAGTGTTATTACATTAACGGCTATTTACGATTTGCTATTTAATTCCTTTGAGGTTAGAAAAATTTTAGTGGTTGCCCCACTTCGAGTGGCAAGAGATACATGGCCTATGGAAATAGGAAAATGGAATCACTTAGGAGGTCTTAGCTATTCTCTTGTTACAGGAACAGAAGCAGAACGCAAAGCTGCTTTAGAAAGAAATGCTCATATTTACCTAATTAATAGAGAAAATGTGGACTGGCTAGTTAATATAAGTGGCTTTATTTTAGACTTTGATATGCTTGTCATTGATGAGTTATCTTCATTTAAATCAGCATCGACTAAGAGGTTTAAAAGTATCTTAAAGCTAAGAAATAAGGTCAAGCGAATCGTAGGACTGACGGGGACTCCTAGTAGTAATGGTCTTATGGATTTATGGGCAGAATTTAGGCTGCTTGATAGGGGCGAGCGTCTTGGACGATTTATTACACAGTATAGGAATAATTTCTTTGTGTCAGATAAACGCAATCATCAGATAGTATTTTCCTATAAACCTAAACCAGGTGTAGAGGAAGCTATCTATAAACTCATAGAAGATATTACCATATCCATGAAGTCAGAAGATCTTCTACATATGCCTAAGTGCGTTATGAACGAAGTGGAAGTGAAATTATCCGATGAAGAATGGACTACCTATAATGTTCTTAGAAAAGAGATGGTGGTGACGCTAGGTGATGATGAAGTCGATGCCGTGAATGCAGCTGCTCTTTCAGGTAAACTTTTACAAATGGCAAATGGTGCTATCTATACTGAAAAGAAGGACGTCCTTACCATTCATGATGGCAAGCTTGATGCTCTTGAGGATATTATTGAAAGTGCTAATGGTAAACCTGTTCTGGTGGCATATTGGTATAAACATGATGTGGAACGTATTAAATCTAGATGTAAAGTTCGTGAAATTAAAACTTCAAAGGATATACTTGATTGGAATGCAGGTCGTATTCCAATAGCTGTTATACATCCTGCCAGTGCTGGGCATGGCCTAAATTTACAAGCAGGAGGTTCTACACTTATATGGTTTGGACTTACCTGGTCTTTGGAACTTTATCAACAAACCAATGCAAGATTATGGCGACAAGGACAAGCGGATACTGTTGTTATTCACCACATCATTGCAAAGGACACGATTGATGAAAATGTGATGCGAGCTTTACGGGCTAAAGCAAAAACTCAAGATGATTTGATTACTGCTGTTAAAGCAAGAATAGGTAGAGTCAGTGATGGATGCTAAGGACTATTTAAATCAACCTTGTGAATTACAAAAGCTAATTCGTATAAAAGAACAAAAGGCTAGGTATTATAAAGAACTTGCACTGTCTATATCTTCACCTGGGTTTGAAGAACATTACACAGCATCAAGGAATATAGAGGCCCCTTTTGCCCAGTATCTACAAAAAGCAGATGCCTTAAAAGATGAAATTCGTAAAGATTATCTAAAGCTTGCTAAACTTAAAGCGGAACTTGATGTAGCCATTGATCAAGTTGATGATGAGGCAGAAGCCATGATTCTTCGATATAAATATATTATGCTCTTACCTATGAAAGAAATAGCCAGTATCATGCATTATACGCTCAGATGGACACAGATGATTCATGTAAGAGCGGTGACTCATTTTGAAATACTTCATCCTACTTCACCCTAGTTCACCCCACTTCATCTAGAGTTCGCTCGTTAAGGTATGATAGTATTAAGCTAGAAAAATAGATATACAATCATAACCACCCATAGAACGGGTGGTTTGCTCTGACCCTATAAGGGTCTTTCTCTAGTGGTGGCCCTCTAAAGAGGGCATTGAATGATCTGACAACCACTCTATTACCACTGGCTGCCCCCTACTGGGGGGGCTTTTATTTTGTCTATTTTACTGGTTCACCCGTAAACGGGTCGGTATATTCTTTAAAGTTTAATATATCTTGTGCTATATCCTCTTGTAGTTGATTGCGAATATACTCTTTTATCGCTTCTTCATATCGTCCTACCGTATCCACATAATATCCTCTACACCAGAAATGTCTATTTCCATACTTATATTTCAAATTTGCGTGTTTATCGAATATCATGAGGCTACTTTTACTTTTTAAATATCCCATAAAACTCGATACGCTTAAATGTGGTGGTATCGTTACTAGCATATGAATATGATCCGGACAGCATTCCGCTTCTATAATCTCTATATTTTTTCTCTTACATAAATCTCTTAAAATTTTACCTACATCAACTTTTATCCGACCATAAATTATTTGTCTTCTATACTTTGGAGCAAAAACAATATGATATTTACATCTCCATTTACTATGTGATAAACTTTTTACGTCATTCATTGATATTGAACCTCCTATATTAAAATGTTATGGTTGCCAGACCAACTTCATTTTATCACTAGGAGGTTCTTTCCTTTTTTCTAAGAATTTTTACTGACCCCCAGTTTAACTGGGAGTTTAGTCATACCTATTCGGCGTACAACAAAATGGATGCCCCCTGTCAAATACAGGGAAGCATCCATGTGTTTGGGCTAGTAAATAATATGTGTCCAGGAAAAATGGGTACATATCTGATATGTACCCCCTTTACTGGACACTCAGTAAAGGGGGTATTTTTATGAGATATAGTTATGAATTTAAAAAGAAAGCAATAGAATTATTCTATCAAGGTGAATGGCCCGAAACACCAAATGGAGTATCGCCTCATTCTTTTCATGCACAAATAAGGTATTGGGCTAAACAAGAGGAGTTGCATGGTCCAGATATTAATAA
>FLSB01001493.1_pt2 | contig 23535 bp, 17 predicted proteins | sample 1550551 | NCBI WGS metagenome assembly FLSB01 (sample SAMEA4031774, study PRJEB14383) | metagenome | biome: human; feature: oral; material: saliva | place: Philippines | collected 2014 | reverse complement strand
ATAGACGCAGTGATTTATTGATATCTAAATTCGCTTTATAAAAGCTTTTTAGATATCTAATAAACTTTGCGGGGGTGACTCAACAAAATCGATTTCTCCGAAATCACGATTTTTGAGTCACTCCCTACTTTTATCTATCTATAAAAAGTTAAGCCTTTTCTCTTTACAAACTTTAGTCTTAGGTTTATAATAAACCTATAATAAATAATTAAATTATCTTCGGGGCAGGGTGAAATTCCCGACCGGCGGTTAAAGTCCGCGAGCGCAAGCTGATTTGGTGAAATTCCAAAACCGACAGTATAGTCTGGATGATAGAAGATATAGAATTAATAAACTTGCACATATAACCTTACTACATATGTATATTTGTCATAAAATGTATTGTGCAACGCTTATTTTTCATACCTTTCAGTCCCGCTTTAAATTTTTTAAAGTGGTGTTTTTTATATCTAATACAGATTTTAAAGGCACCTTTTTAAAAATTATATTGCGGTTATTTTTTGCCTATGAAGATAGGAAAGAGGATTTAATATGTACAAAAAAAATGTTCATTCACTTGTTTTAAGTGGAATGCTTGCAGTTATTGCTCTACTTCTATCTTTTTTTAGTTTTGCTGTGCCATTCTTGCCACCATTTCTAAAATTTGATTTCACATTTATCCCGCTGTTCATGGCGTTGTTATTATTAGGTTATAAAGATGCACTTTTAGTATCATTCTTAAAAAACTTCCTACACTTCGCATTATTATCACATGAACCTATCGGATCAGTCGCTAATATCGTTGTAGAATTTACTTTCATTAGCATTATCGTATTCTTCTACAAAAAAGGTACTGCAAAAACAATCATCGGTGGTATATTAGGTACTTTAGCTATTACATTATTCATGTCATTACTTAACTACTTCGTGTTACTTCCAGCATATGGGTATATCATGAATTTAGCCGATATCGTAACTAATGTGAAAACTATTGTAGCTGCTGGTATTATTCCATTCAACCTATTAAAAGGTGCTTTAGTAACATTCTTATTCTTCGTTACTAAAAGTGTTTACAAATCAATACCAACAAGCATCCGCAGTCGATTTGCATAATAATAAAAAATAATTAATTTAACCATGAAAAATTCCTCCATTACACTCACCTTACTGTAATGGAGGATTCCTTTTTTATTATTTCCTAGGAAATATTTTATTCCAAAATTATTTTTATACCCTACAACTATCTTATTCACTCAATAGTTCATCTAATTTTTCTGAGTGAGCTACTTCTTCGACATTAGTGTCTTTCTCATCGAGTACCGTATCAATATTTAATTTCTCATCATTATTAACTATTAGTCTAGCGTAGATTTTTTCTCCTACACTTCTAATACTCTCATAATCAATCTTATAATCTTTTATTTTCGACTTTGCAGTAAATGCCAATTTATCTTTTTCTAATATTATTTTTTCATAAAAACCACGAGCATCTGCAGTTTTTACAACTCTAACTACCTCTTTATACTTAGGATTATTTTTCATATAAATAACTCCACCTACAGCAGCCAAAAATGTTATTGCACCTAATATTTTTTTTCTCACTTAACACATCCTCCTTTTTACAACTACCAATCGGAGATTTTAAAACTCTCTTATTAGTGTACTTTTTAGTTATCTTACATATTATAACTTTTCAAAGATTTTTGCAATAGTTTTTTAAATCTTTCTTACACTTTATACATTGCTTCCTTTTATCATCAATCTCGTCATAATTTCTTCACAAATATAACAGTCTAAGCAATTTAAGTTTAATTATTATGATATTATAATTGATAATAATTTCTGTAACAATATAAAAATACGTGTGTTTTAGTACAAAAAGTGGTATAATCGTATATAACTATACAATTATGAGAGGTTAAATAATGAAAAAAGCTATTTTAGTTATGACATATGGAACACCTGAGGATTATACATTTGAAGGCGTAGCTAAATTTTTTACGAATATTAGAAGAGGAGTTCGTCCTAACGATGATGAAATCAACTTATTATTAAAAAACTATCTTCGCATCGAAGGTTCTCCCCTTCAAGAAATAACACTTAAAGAAGTTAATTTGTTAAAAGAAGCTGTACGAGATGAATATCAAGTATACTTCGCAAATAAATTCTCTTCTCCATACATCCCTGATATAATTTCAAAAATGGAAGAAGACAACATTGAAGAATGTATTTGTTTAATTTTAGAACCTCATTATTCATTCTATTCTATTGTGGGATATGAAAGATTTATTAAGAGTGATAAAATCAAATTTAATATAATAAAATCGTGGTATAAAGAAGAAAAATTAATTGAATTTTGGGCTGACGAAATCAAAAAAATTATCGATACAGAAGTTAAAAATGATAGCTTTAAAGTTATCTTTTCTGCACATAGTGTACCTGAGATTGCTTTGAAATATAACGACCCTTATGTTGACCAAATCTTTGATATGACCAAACTAATTGCAGAGAAAATAGGACTTGATAAAGATAACTATACAAACACATGGCAAAGTGAGAGTGATATCGGTATGCCATGGATTAAACCTGATGTTCTAGAATATTTAAGAGATCAAAAAGAGCATCCAAATCACTATATATTTGTACCTCTTAGTTTTATAAGTGAACATATTGAAGTTCTTTTTGATAATGATGTTGAATGTCGTGAACTTTGCGAAGAATTTGGTGTAGCATATCATAGACCACCAATGCCAAACTATGACAATCGTTTAATAGAAGCTCTAGTTTCTGCAATTAATGATAATAAAGATAATCCTTTTATCTATCATAATCCAGAACAAACAACATTTAACGAGATGGACAAAGAAAGAGCAGAAATGCCTGATTTCGTTAAGAAAATGCTTGCCAATAAAAAAGATGGCGAAAAACCTGAAATGCCTGACTTCGTTAAAAAAATGCTAGCCAATAAAGAAACAAGTCGTAAGGATAAAATTTTCAATTTCATTAAAAGTATATTCAGCAAAAAATAATAGTTTATAAATAAATACCGAAAAAAGACATAACTCTGTTACTACTAGCTAGTAATAGAGTTGTTTTTTACACAAAAAATATAAATAAAACTGTCTATATCTTCTATAAATCAAATTAATAAACATATTAATTTTTTATTAATTTTTATATATTCTATTTCATGTTTTTTAGTTTACATATAAGCAACAATATAATAACAGTTATAACTTATCTTAATATAATTAAATTTTATTATATAATTCATTTATAGTTACTATTTTTTGTGTTATAATAAAAGTGAAAATTAAAGGAGGAGTAAATTTATGAAAAGAAATAAAATAACTTTAGCTTTATCGAGCATATTACTTTCTGTATCTTTAGTAGGTTGTAGTAGTGGCGATGGTCTTAATCGTTCTGCGAAAGACGGAAAAGAAAACGAGGTAGAAAAAGCTGCCATCAAACTTGTTAAAGCTACAAAAACCGGGGATTATAATTTAATAAGTGTAGACGAATTAAAAAAATCTATCGATAACAAAGAAGATATGATTTTAATCAATACTATACCTTCTGATCGCTTCGAGAAAACTAAAATCAAAGGTGCAGTTAACGCTGGATTACCAAAAGAAATGAAAGATTTAAAACCAGAAGAAAAAGAAGCATTCTTAAAAACTTTAGGTAATGATAAAGATAAAAAAATTGTTATTTACTGTGGATTTGTTGCTTGTGAGAGAAGTCATGTTGGGGCAACATTAGCTAAAGAAGCAGGATATAAAAATGTCTATAGATTCCCGGGCGGAATTGCCGCATGGTTAGATGCTGGAAATAGCATTGATAAATAACATTAGCACTTGCATATGTGGATAATTATGAGGGTTTACCTCACTTTTGCAATAACAATCACTGTTCGTGGATAATTATGAGGATTTACCTGCAAATATATTAATTAAAACTCGTTATATTGTTAAAACAACCCCTTATTATTTTTTCAACAAATCAATCAACATTCCAAAATTTTTATCCAAATATAACAATTTCGCCCAATAAAGAGGCAGCTGATTTCAGCTACCTCTTTATTTTTTTCTATTAAACTTAAATATTTCTCTCTTAAATAAAGGAATATTATCAAAGTACTCTCCCTTATAGAAAGGATGACACTTTAAAAGTCTTTTTACAGTTAAGTAAGTTCCTAGGAAAAAACCAAACCTTTTATAACTTTCCATTGCATAAGTCGAACATGTTGGTGAAAATCTACATGTAGGTCTTGTATAACGTGATATATACTTTCTATATAATTCTATTAAAAATATACAAATCTTCGCCATTAAAAGCACTCCTTTCTGCTTTATTTTAACAATTCACTAGATTAATTTCAACTTATTACTCCAAAAATACAACAACTGCCTTCGATACTGATTATCATTTATAATTTTTCGCCTTGGAAAACATTGTCAAATCAACTTTTATTTTAGATAATAATTCTCAATAACTATTATAAGTCTATAAACTTTACATAACGTACTTATGGTGCTATAATTTAAGCATAAATTACAAAATAAAGGAGAGAATTTAATATGACACGTACAACAGAATTAAACAAACTTGTAGCAAATTTAACAGTATTATACACAAAATTACACAGCTTCCACTGGTATGTAAAAGGACGTAGCTTCTACACACTACACGAAGTATTTGAAAACTACTACAACTACACAACTGAATCTTTAGATGAAGTTGCTGAAAGATTATTAGCAATCGGAGGACGCCCAGTGTCTACACTTAAAGGCGCTTTAGAAATCGCAACAATCAAAGAAGCGACTGAAAAAGAAACAACTAAAGACATGGTTGCAGCTGTATTCCACGATTTCGAACTATTAATCAACGACTTAACTCATCTTATGAGTGTAGCTGAAGAAGAAGGAGATCAAGGTACTTCTGACTTAGCATTAGGTCTAAAAACTCAATTAGAAAAAAATGTTTGGATGTTACGTTCTTATTTAGCAGACTAATAACATATCTACAAAGAAAGCTATCCGCCACTCAGATGTGATGGATAGCTTTTTTATAACCTATCTATGAACTATGTCCTTTTCTGTTTAAAATATTCAAGTTTATAGCATCTACATAATAGTTGCTCACCTGACCATCTTTATCACTTATTTCAACATTCCAAGTTGGTATTAATACTTGGTTTTCTGTTTGTGAAATGTAAGTATAATATCCTAATGTAGCACGAACTCTACAATTTTTTGGAATTAAATCTTCATGATATAACCTATTTATAGCTTGATTAGAGGTAACTAGAGTTTCATTTTTATCTTTTCTTATGTTAGAAACTCCTGTTAAAGTAAAATGTTTTATATCTCCATTACTCTCAACACTAAAAACTATCCTAGCATTTTTATTAGAAAATACTCTAAAACTGTCAATCTGTTGTTCATAAATAATCTCATTTTTATTAGAATTATAACTAGAAAATATATAATTTGCACTCAACTTCAATTTTTCAAGTAAAAATGAGTCTAGTTCCGCTCTATAACTACCTTTGTTAACATTAGTTATAGCTTCTTCTGAACTAACCTTTAGAGTTGATGTTTTATCTACATTTTCAACTTCAAATTTCAATCCACTCTCTTCTCTTTTAAAATCTTTCAAATCAGAAATAGTTACATTAATATAACCAAGATTATCACGTTTGGTTGCATTTTCTTCAACAGTTATATTATCATTTTTCATAGAACGCTCTATGATTTCTTTTTCTTGGACAATCTCAGTTTTATTTTTTTGAACTGTATAGACATAAAAAGTTAGTAAGACCGCATTTAAAGCAATAAATAAGTAAATAAATAATGTTTTCATCTTGCCCCAATTCATAGTCTCTCTCCCTTATCTATCATTTCTTTTAGTTTTTTGAAACTTACATATCTGTCATTATACTTCACATACCATGCAGGAGTATAACTAAAACTGTTTCTGTCTTTGTTGTAAGTTTTATCATATCCTAAAACTATATCACCTATTTCTTTCAAATTAACTCTCTCATAAAGATAATTTATTACATACTCCGTTTTTTCTACAGAATACAATTCCGCTTCTTTCGATGAAAGATACGTCTTAGTTAATTTCTTCGGAGAAGTTAACTTATATATTCCACTACTATTATCTTCTGAAATAATATCAGCATAACCATCTTTACTAAAAGCTATAGAATCTTTATAGGCTTCTTGGAAAATACTAATTCCTTCCAAAGCGGTTGTCAGTTGATAATTAGTGTCTCCGACATAACCTAACTCTAAAAAGCTAATAGTATTATTTATAGCGATAGTAGCACCTACCTCACGACCGCCTTCATTAGATGGGTTTGTATATACTAATCTGTTATTCATAACTCTTAATATTCCATATCCATCGGTCACTTCATCTTCATTACTAATTTTAAGATTATCTTTTTTCTCAAAGATATCTTTCGCCAGTCTATTTAAATTAACATCTTCAGCACTATATTCATCAATAACATTATCCTCATCACCCTCTTTTAAATATATAAACTTATTATTCAAACTGTACTTAGCATAATTTTGCTTTTTCTCATTGAATTTACTATTTATTTTTTCATATATCTCTTGTTTTAAAGTAATTTGAAGATAGTTTTTATCATCTTTTTTATATAGATAAATCATATTAGGTCTATCTTTTAATAAAACTATAGTATCAAACTCTAAACTCACATTTGAATTATCTTCAGAAAAGAATAATGGTTTAAGTAGCGCTGAATCTAAGGTAACTTGATAATTTATCAATATTTTTTCAACATTGTTTGACGTAATATCTTCTATATTACGATTTCTAACCCTAGATTCCATACTCTCACTATCCGAAAGTAGCAATAGTAACTCTTTTAGTGTTTTTTTATTTTTTACAGCTTCTACACTCGCCACTTTTGTTATTGTATTTTGAATTATAGTTTCTTCCCTTGTTCCTTCTTGATTCTTCACTACACTATCAGGTATAAGAAAGTTCAAAAGACTATTTTTATTTGAATCAACTGATTTTTGAATAGATCTTTTTGTGAAAATTTCATAATCTGGTTGATAAGTAATAATAAGATAAGATAAAGTTAAACTTAGTAAAACAAGTATACCTAAAATTACTGATTTTACAGTTTCCTTTTTTCTATTTCTCATACTACTCACCTCTATAACCATTCATCATCTATTTGTTCACAAGGTAGTGTTACAAATATTATACTTCCATAACCTTCTCTACTTTGTGCCCAAATACGACCTTTATGAGCTTCTACAATAGTCTTAGCCAAGGCTAACCCTAAACCTGTTCCACCCATACTTCTTTGTCTACTCTTATCAACTCTATAAAATCTATTAAAGATTTTATCAATATGCACTAAAGGTATTCCTACCCCTTCATCTTTTATAGATATACTCACCCTATTATGATGGTAATTTTGTCTAACTCTTATTGTAATATTCTTACCGTTTGGAGAATATTTTATCGCATTATTAACGATATTATCGAACACTTGCGTAAGTTTATCTTGATCCCCTTCAACAAATATCGGTGTTTTAGAAATATGTTTTATGAAGTTTTTCTCTGGATGTGTCAACGCAAACCTATCTGTAATTTGTTCAAGCATTTTATTTATGTCAATAAATTCTTTTTCGTAATGCTCTTCTTTGATATCCATTTTCCCAAGCTGCATTAGTTCGTTTACCATTCTTATCATACGCGTAGTTTCTTTATGAATAGTATCTATAAACTGAGGAGCAAGTTCCTTATCTTCAAGCACACCTTCTTCTAACGCTTCAATATAACTGTTCATAGTCGTTAGAGGTGTACGAAGCTCATGAGATACAGTCGATACAAACTCACGGCGTTCTTTTTCTTGACGTTCCTGATCTGTTACATCATAAAGTACTATAATATATCCTTCTAATTCCGTAGACATTTGCGTTAAATCTTCTGTATCTTCTTTTTCAATCTTAGAAATTTCCGCTCGTAAAAGGAGCTCATCATCAGTTTTTGAAGTACTAACAAGAAGACTATCTTCAGCTTCTAATATCTCTTCTATACTTTCATATTCCGTGATATTAAGAATCTTCAGAACATCTTTTCCTATAAAAATTTCATCATCACGTCCACCTAGCATATCTTCTGCACTGGTATTTATCAGAATTATCCTTCCATTATTATCAGTTGTAATAATTCCGTCCATCATACTTTCGATAATAGTCGCTAGTTTCCTACGCTCTATCTCAGTTACAGCCTGTTCTTCTTCAATTCTCTTAGAAATCTGATTAAATACTTTAGCAAGATCACCGATTTCATCATCTGTATCTATACCAACTACCGTACCATAATTCCCTAACGCCATCTTCTTAACCTGAGAACTCATTTTTTCAATAGAACTCGTTACAGTTTTTGAAGCAACAAATCCTATAACAGTAGTAATTAATATCGATAATATAGTTCCCACTATGAAGATTCTCGAAATACTATTTACCTCTTGATACACACTTTCTATATCTGCCATAAGAGAGATTACTCCCACAACCTCATTATCTTTTTTTACAGGACTCACATAAATCCAAACACGCTTATTACTATCAGCATTATTTTGAATCTGTTTCGTACTTTCCCCTGTTTTTATAACTTGGCTTACAAGTGGATCAAACGATCTCTTAGCAAGATACTCATCATTTCCATTTTTTGAAGAACTCGCCAAAATTTTCGAATCATTATCTATAACATTAACTAACAATAATTTTTGAATATTAAATTCACTGACCAGTTTTGCAATTCCACTTTTTGAATCACGACTACTATTAGTAGTATTGTTTTGATTAGTATTATTCTCTAAAACCTTCGAGTCTTCTACATTCTTTCCATTAATTTTATCTATTTCTTCTCGAACATGGTAATTAAGGATTTTTTCTTGCTCCATAATATTCTGTTCGAATGTATATATATTACTATTTCTTAATTGTGTTGTAAAGAACAACCCAATAAGTTGTAATGATATTATATTAACTAATACATATACTATTACGAACTTAGTTCGGATTGATGAAAAGAATCTTTTCTTAAATTTCTTACCGAAAAAACTCATTACTCTTCACCTATAAAGTAACCTACACCTCGACGTGTCATTATATATTCAGGTTGCGATGAATCATCTTCTACTTTTTCACGCAATCTTCTCACAGTCACGTCAACTGTTCTAACATCACCGAAGTAGTCATATCCCCATACTGTTTGCAATAAGTTTTCTCGTGTTAAAACTTGTCCTCGGTGTTGAGCAAGATAATAGAATAAATCAAATTCTCTGCGTGTAAGATCAATTTCCTCCCCATTTTTCTTAATAACATAAGCTTCTGGATAAATAACAATATCTTTAATCACAAGATCACTACCATTTTTCTCTTCCACAATCTCTTCTTGTTGCTTAGTCACGCGACGAAGATTTACTTTAACCCTAGCCATAAGCTCACGTGTTGAGAATGGTTTAGTTACATAATCATCAGCTCCAAATTCTAAACCTAAAACCTTATCTATCTCACTATTTTTTGCCGTTAGCATAATAATTGGAATATTCTTTTTAGCACGTACTTCCCTACATACTTCCATTCCATCTTTTTTTGGCAACATCAAATCTAGTAAAATTAAATCAGGATTTTCATTAAAAGCAAGCTCTACTGCTTTCTCTCCATCATTGGCGACTATTACATCATAGCCTTCCTTTTTTAAATTAAAATCTAATATGTTAGCAATCGGCTCTTCATCATCGACTACTAGTATTTTATATTCTGCCATTTTCTTCCTCCTTAGATTTACACTAGGAAGTGACTCAAAAATCGTGATTTCGTAGAAATCGATTTTTTAGAGTCACCCCCGCAAAGTTTATTAGATATCTAAAAAGCTTTTATAAAGCGAATTTAGATATCAATAAACCACTGCGTCTATGAGTTCTCATATACACTCTGTTAAAATTTTGGACTTTTGGGTCAGCCCCTCTTCACTATATTTTTTATAAAAAAATACTTTAAAGTACACTTTTATTTATTTAAAATAGTTTATATAATATATTCTTGCACCGCTGCAAAAATATATATAGCCAACTATATTATATCATCTTTTTTTGATAAGTTACAACTTTACGCAAACGATTTAATAATAGAAATATTATGACACCTAAAATATCAATGGACGCAACTCAAAAATCATGATTCCAGCGAAATAATGTATACCCAAAATTCTGGACACATATATATTTAGTTTAAACAAGTGTATGGCATCCTGTATTGTACAAGTAACATCCCTTTTAAAATAAAGAAACTTATCTCTTGAACTATTATTCTATTGTATATCTCCTAACTTCTCTTTAGCTCTCTCTATATTTTCTAATATTGATTTTATAAAAAATTCAAAATTAACATTATATGGATTTTTATTCAAATTAGATATTACGGTATCACTAGTAAGAAGTGCATTAAATTGATTTTCTAATTCTGCTATACGTTCTTCAGAAAAATTACTCAATATATTTACTTCAGCTAAACTAAAATCCTTATATTCACCCGATAAGAAACTTTCATCTTCTTTTTTCTCAAAACTCACATCAAATGATTTCTTATATATGTCTAAAAAACTCTTAATACCATGCATCCCTGCTTCTTTAACTATAATTTCATCACCCACATAATATCCAATAGAAAGCAACTCAGATATACGAGTAAATATATCATACTCAGAAACTATTCTTTTCACAGTTCCTGTAAATGTAGCCTTTTTTATCGCAGTTTTCTTTACATTTCTAAGATACTTTTTCATACGAGTAACATATAGTTCTCCATCAGTCTCTTTGTCCATAAAAATATCTATTCCACCTATCAAATATATCGGTGCTGCATTAAAAACTACACTTTCTTTTACATCATACTCAATCGCAACTCGCTGCGCAATACTTCCACCTAAAGAATGACCGGTTAAAATGATATTATTCCCATATTTTTTCTTCATACGTGTGTAAAATCTATAACACGAAGTTAGATGCTCTCCTTGACCCAAACATATACCAACTACATCAGCATACATATCTTTTTGTCTATCAAAATAAAAATTTGTTCCTGTATAAGCTAAAATATAATTTTCTTCAAAAGTATTTTCAAATAATGTACCACTACTTCCTGTTTTTTCATCATAAAAACTAGTTACATACTCTAACTCTCCTGGAAAACTACCTACCGTTTTTTGAAGATTAACATATTCTTGTATCATCCTTTTAGGAATCTTGATTTTGTCCATTGCTTCTATATGATACACAATAAACGATGCGTAACTTGATACTTCAAACAATCTATCCATTACCACTCGCCCTCACTATCTTATTCTTATTTAGTATTTTATCATAAACAATATATTTTTTCTTATTTTTATGTTACAAATATTATTCTATAAGGTTATATTTTCAATTTTTTTTAATTTTTTGAAGAATCAAATCATAATTGATTGTGATTTTCATTTAGCTATTTAAAACAATATATTTTTTTGATATAATAATTATATAAATTATAGTTAAAATCTTACAAACTGTATAATTACTACAAATTGTGAATAATCTAAACTCTATTAGGAGGCTAATTATGAAAATTTTACTTGCTTATTCTAGTAAAACAAAAAACACAAAAAAAGTAGCTGAAGCTATTTATGAGCAAATAAAAAATCAAGCCGAGGTAGATTTACTCGACATAAAAAAACAACGAAAAAAAATAGAGAAAGAGTATGATTTCTATATTTTAGGTGCCTGGACAGATAAAACTAACGCAAATAAAAATATGCAGCGTTTTGTCGATCAACAGGAAATACATGGAAAAAACGTAGCTCTATTTTTAACTTGTGGGGTGCCTCGTGAACATTATCACGCTGATGATTCAATAAATAACTATATTGCATTCATGGAAGAAAGAGACAACAAAATTCATGAAACATTCGTCTGCCAAGGTAAAGTGGATCCCAAGGTTATGATAGTTTTCAAAATTCTTGCTTGGCATGACCCAAACTTTATCCATAAAGTTACACCGGATCTTGTTGACATGGTTAAAGAATCTAAAAAACATCCAAACCAAAAAGATTTAGAAGACGCACAAATTTGTTTTAAAAACTTATTAGAACATAAAATAACTCATGCGACAGTGTAAACATTAGCATAAAACAAAAGGTAGTTATCCTCTATAAAGGGGACATCTACCTTTTGTTTCTGCATATCTTTCATAAATAATTATTTTCACTATAAAATAAAAAATTAAAAACCACTCCTTTAAATAGTGAACTATTTTTTTTGTTAATTAGGATTTTTTACAGTATATATTAGCTGAATTATTTTAATTAATATATATATCTTTATAAGGTTGCATAATATTCTTATTATCTCAGAAAACCTTAATAATATAGTGATTTATCAAATATAAAATTTACTTAACAGTTATAATTTCTATCCCCATTATATATAATATACCCTAATATTAAATATTATTATTTCACTATTACTATAAAATATTTTGACTTTTAGTATATAAGGTTGTAAAATAACCTAAGTGATATGAAACCATATCATCAAATTCAATATAATGGAATTTCGCTGACGAAATTCTTAGGAGGAATTATGATAAAAAAAGAATTTAGTAGCCTTTTAAAGAGCAAAGGGTTAAAAGCTACCATGGCTACCGTTCTTCTAGTTCCTGTTTTATATTCAGGAACCTTCCTAAAATCCGTTTGGAATCCATATGACAACACCGGAAATATGAAAGTCGGAGTTGTTAATCTAGACCAAAAAGTAGATTTTAATGGAAAAACTCTAGAAGTCGGGAATTCAATGGTCAATAAATTAAAAGATAACAAAAAAGTAAATTGGCAATTCGTTGATAAAGATACAGCCGATAAAGAACTTCGTGAAGGAGACTACTATATGGTAGTTACAATTCCACAGAATTTTTCTAAAAATGCTACATCATTATCAAACGATAATCCAGAAAAAATGAACATCGACTTTACTACCAATTTTACAAAAAGTAAAAATGGTGAAAAAATTATGGAAACTGTAGCAAGTAACTTAACAAACACAGTTAAGGATCAAGTTGTAAAAACTTATACAGCTACTTTATACAGTAAGTTTTCTGAGATTGGTGAATCTCTTCACAAAGCAGCCGATGCTTCAAATACGTTAAACAATGGACTTGGTCGTCTTAGTGAAGGTGGGCAAAAACTTGGCAGTGGTATTAACCAACTCGCTGATGGCTCTGGTCGACTTTCTAATGGACTTGGTCGTCTTAGCGATGGTGGGCAAAGACTTAGCAGCGGCATTAATCAACTTGCTGACGGTTCTGGTCGACTTTCCGATGGGCTAACTCGTCTTAGCGATGGTGGGCAAAGACTTAGTAGCGGTATTTATCAACTATCTGAAGGATCATGGCGTCTGACTGCTGGACTTTATCGTCTTAGCGATGGTGGAATAAAACTCGGTAACGGAATTAATGAACTTGCTGATGGTTCTAAACGTCTATCTGACGGGCTAACTCGTCTTAACGATGGCGGTTCTAAACTTGGTAATGGAATTAATGAACTTTCTAATGGTTCTAAACGTCTAACCGACGGGCTTTCTCGCCTTAGCGATGGCGGTTCTAAACTTGGTAATGGAATTAATGAACTTACTAATGGCTCTAAACGTCTAACCGATGGACTAACTCGTCTGAGTGACGGTGGGCAAAGACTTAACAACGGAGTTAACGAGCTTTCTGACGGTTCTAAACGTCTAACTGACGGACTAACTCGTCTTAGTGAAGGTGGACAAAGACTTAACAATGGAGTTAACGAACTTTCTAATGGTTCTAAACGTCTAACCGATGGACTTTCTCGCCTTAGTGAAGGTGGAGCTAAACTCGGTGACGGAGTATCTCAATTACAAAGTGGAGCCGGAAGATTATCAGATGGACTAAGCTCATTAAACGATAAAAAAGATGCATTAATCTCTGGTGTGAACGAACTAACTGAAGGATCTAATAAACTTACTATAGGTTTCGATACATTCAAAGCTAAAAGCATTATGCTTACTTCTGGTTTCAACTCTTTATACAACGGAAGCAAAGAATTCCAAGCTGGACTTTTAAAATATACTAATGGTATTCTTACACTTAACGAAAAATTACTAGCTAAAAAAGATGATTTAGAAAAACTTAACGCCGGAAGTGCTACATTAAACAATGGAATCGATAGATTATCAAACAGTATTTCTCAAATCAACGCTGGACTTGCAGCTAAAAAAGATGATCTTAATAGACTTACTGCAGGTGGAACTGCGTTAGGAGATGGAGTTGCTAAACTTTCTGAAAGTACTCCAAAACTTGTAGATGGAGCTGATAAGTTAAATACGGGATTAAACGCATTGAACGCTAACTTACCTAGCGATAGTGATTTAGCCGCTAAGAAATCTAATCTAAATTCAACGTTAGATAAACTTAAAGGATTAAAACTGACTTATAGAACTCATTTTAATCCACTTAACAGTGCTTTTGTAGAATTAGGTTCTCAACTAGAATCTATAAAAGCTCTTGTAGATCGTATAGAAACTCAATCTACTACGACTACTACAGCAGCTCCTGCTCCTGCAGCTACTAACTTTTCAAGCTTGGAGCAAACATTATCAACAATGCAATTAACACCTGAGCAAAAAGCAAGCATCCTTGCTGCTGCTCGTAATGATGTTGCTGCTCAACCAACTACTACTGTTCAAAATAGTAGCAGTAACAACAATAGCCAGATTAAAGCTGAACTTTCTTCAGCAATATCTAGCGCAAACTCAAAATATTCAAGTATGAAATATCGTGTAGGAAGATTGAATTATATCCAAACTCAACTTGATAAATTCGATGTAAATACACTTTCTTCTCAACTTGAAGGAACAATTAGTGGTTTTTCTAGCATCAAAGACGCTGTTGGTAAACTTTCTGCTGGTAGTGGTCAATTAAAAGCTGGACTAACAATAATGAATGAAAAAACTCCTACCCTTATGGCAGGATTTAACCAATATAAAGGCGGAGTTGATGCAACTGTATCTTCTCTAACAACAGGGGACTTAGCAAATGGTCTTAATCAACTTGCTAGTGCCACTCCAAAACTTAAAGACGGAGTAACAAATTACACTAACGGAGTAAGTGCTCTTACTACATCAATGACTACAGGCGAACTAGCACAAGGTGTAGGAACACTTGCAGCTAAAGGGTCTGAACTACAAGCTGGATTCGATAAACTAGGTGGAGGTATCAGCATAATGCACGAAAAACTTCCTGAATTAGCTGGTGGAATCGACGCTTTAGTTGATGGGAATGCAAAAATCAATGCAGGACTTAACAAACTTCAAGCTAAACTTCCAGAATTAAGTATCGGTATTAAAGAACTTGATAACGGTGGTAAAAAATTATATCAAGGACTAACTGATATGAAAGCTAAAGCTCCGGAACTACTTAATGGACTTAACAGCGCTAAAGCTGGATCTGAAAAACTTTCTAACGGACTAGTTGCTATGCAAGCTAAAGCTCCTGAGTTAATCAACGGAGTTAATGCTGCGAAAGAAGGGTCTGAAAAACTTTCTAACGGATTAGCTGCTATGCAAGCTAAAGCTCCTGAGTTAATCAACGGAGTTAATGCTGCGAAGGAAGGGTCTGAAAAACTTTCTAACGGACTAGCTGCTATGCAAGCCAAAGCTCCGGAATTAATAAGCGGAGTTAATACTGCGAAAGAAGGATCTGAAAAACTTTCTAATGGATTAGCTTCTATACAAGCTAAAGCTCCGGAACTACTTAATGGACTTTACACTGCTAAAGTCGGATCTGAAAAACTTTCTGGTGCTCTTACAATCATGCAAACTAAAACCCCAGAGCTAATAGGTGGAGTTAACACGGCGAAAGAAGGATCTGAAAAACTTTCTAACGGACTAGCTGCTATGCAAGCTAAAGCTCCGGAATTAATTAACGGAGTTAACAGTGCCAAAGCTGGAGCTAACAAACTTCACGGCGGACTTTCTGCTATGCAGGCTAAAGCCCCAGAATTACTTAACGGACTTAATACTGCTAAAGCTGGATCTGAGAAACTTTACAGCGCTCTTACAATCATGCAAGCTAAAGCTCCTGAGTTAATCGCAGGATTAGATAAAGCTAAAGACGGTTCTGGTTTATTAGCAGATAAACTTTCTAGTGGTGCTGATAGAATCACTTCAGCTAAAACTGGAGACAAAAATGTAGACATGATGTCTAACCCAATTAAAACTAATATTAGCGACATCTCAGAAGAAACTAGCTACGGTAACGCAATGGCTCCATTCTTCTTAGTATTCGGACTACTTATCGCGGCTGCGGCATTTAACATCCTATTCCCAGCTCGTAAAGCAGAATACGGAGAGTCAACAAACAGTCTATTCACTTCAAGACTTGCATCAATGTCTGCATTTGCAGTATTAGCTACACTTATCGAAGTTGTAGCGATGAAATTATTATTCGACTTTAGAATACAAAACTTCGGAATGTATTTCTTCGGATTAATACTTTCAGGTATCGTGTTTATGATAATAACACACTTCTTATCATATACATTCGGAAAAGTTGGTAATGCTATTAGTATCGGATTTGTAGCTTTACAATTCGTTCTAACTACACCACTATTCCCTAAAGAAATGTTACCATCTCTATATAGTGGATTAATTCCGTTCACACCTGTTTACTACGGTGACATGGCAGTTCGCCATGCTGTTCTTGGTGGTTTAACTGATGGAATTTACAACAATTCTATATTAATTTTAGTTGTTCTAGGAATAATATTCTTAACTCTTACTTACATCTCTTATAACAACAAGAATAATAAAGCCGTTGTGAATTTAGCAAAATAACAAACAAAAATTCTAAGTAACATCAACATTTGTTACTTAGAATTTTCAGTTTGCTGACAAAACGAGTAAAACATCAATGCAAATATTGATATTTTGGTCATTTTTCAAAAAATAAGCTATATTGCCGAGTATCAGTAATATTAAGGAAGGATTATTCCTCTCTTAGTGCTATTATTTACATATTTTGAGTTCAACAAGACAACCAAGCGTACGACTGTACTTTGACTTTTCCCTCTATATTATGCATATCTATATCCATGATTTTATTTTGAATCTGAAAAACTGTGTTCTACTGTTTCTTTTCTTCTTTATACAAACATCTCAATCTAGATTCATCATAATAATTTTTATTTATATATCATCTTATTATTATTTTCTCATTAAAAATAGGCTGTTGACTCATACATAATTTTCATTTGTCTATAGCCTGTAAAGGGGGGACCCAAAAGTCATAAATTTTAAAAAAGCGCATATGATAATTCATAGACGTAGTGGTTTATTGATGTCTAAATTCGCTTTATAAAAACTTTTTAGATATCTAATAATCTTTACGGAGGGGACTCGACAAAATTGATTTCTACGAAATCACAATTTTTGAATAACTCCCATTCACTCTTTTTATAAAAAAGTCTCTAGTTATCTTTATTGATACTAATTATCAATTATGTCTTTTTTATTATACTATATAGGTAAATTAAAAAATAGCTTTAAGGTTTATTGTTATGAAAATATTCAAAAATATAGAGAATGTTCGGAAAATGAAGTTTTAGATTCATTCCTAGATATTTAAATTTTCACATCGTTGTCCTTGTTAGAAGCACACCGGCGATAAAACTTCACTCCAGGTTGTCTTTTTCAGAAACACAACTTCTTGTAGTTTTCTATGGTGGTTGTTCTCTTGAGATAAACATTTTGTTCTCACTTTTATTTGTGTATATACATTAGAAAAGACAACAACTCGGTTTTATTATTTTTCTGAATTGCTATCTTTATATTTACATACTAAATTCTTCTTTTAATGCCTCTTGTAATAATCTTCTCACATTTATTTCTTTTTCTATAGTTCTTTGATATAATATCTTCAAAGGAAGGGCGAACGGTTGAGACATCGTCCACCCTTTTAGGAAATATTAAAGATTACTTACGCTTTGGGTTACCACCTTAGCGTTTTTCTTTTGCTCCTGAAAATATTTTAAAATATAAATTCTATAGCACCTTTTCTTTCAATTGTACTTTTGTTCTTATATTTTCTATTTTATAAGAACAAAAGTACATGTCTATCCAATAAAAAAGAAGGTTTAAGATTTTTTTTTAATCTTACCCTCTTTTTCTTCTAGTTACCTAATGTTATTACTTTATCTGCTAAGTTTTCGATTTTTTCGCTATTTCTATGAGTTATCATAATGACTGTAGAATCTTTATCTTTTAATATTATTTCCTCAATATCATCTGCCAACTTACTATCTAAGTTCGCCGTACCTTCATCGATTATGAATACATCTTTTTTATGATATAAACTTCTCGCTAATCCTAATCTCTGCAACTGTCCACCTGATAAAGCTAAGTTTTTATTGTCTAGTATTGTATTTTCTTTTTCTTCTAAATTATCAACCACATCAACTAACTTACAATTTTCCAGAACTTCTCTAAACAACTTGTCGTTATATTCTTTGTTTAAAATAATATTATCCTTGATCGATAAGTTTAATAATTGCACTTTCTGATTCATCGTAGAAATCGCTGATTTAATATTGAATTGTTTTAATTCTCTATTATCCCATTCTACACTTCCTTCATAGTTTTTCAAATCACCATTTAAAATATTTATCAATGTTGATTTACCACTACCACTTTTTCCTTTTATTAAATACTTCTTGTTTTTCTCAAAAGTTAAATTAGGAAATTCTACCGTTTTATCTGGGTAATTATATTTAACATTAGAAACTACAATTTCCTTATCTAATTTTTCGACTCTCGGTAATCTTTTCTCTTCTTTAATTTCTGGGTACTTATTCAACAACTCATTTGCAGAAGCGAAATTCGGATATAGTTCGATTACTTTTGTCAATCCTCCAAAGAATTCCCCTGTATAACCTGATATCGCAAATATCATCGCAAATTCAATATACCCTTTATATGCGAAATATCCCGCTATGAAAATTAATGCGATTTGGTTACCTGCATTTAATGTCACATTCAATCCTTGTAAAGTCATAATAGATTTTTTTCTATTAACTTTAGCATTTTTTATATTTTTTGAACCTACATTTACAATTCTATCTAATAAATTCAACGCAGAAAAGTTGTTTAGCATTTCTGAACTAGCCAGCGCATTCTCTAAATCCTTATTGAAATCTTCTGTAGCTTTTGAAATGTCTTTTGTCGTTGTTTTTATCGTCTTGTTGAAATACTTAGGTAGAACTAACATTAATAAAGACAATGCAAGTGAGATAATAAATAATGTAATATTCACCTTAAGTAATACAATTGTTGAGATAACAACTAAAGATATACTGTAAATCGCAAATAAACAATTAGCAGCGTATTGCTCAAACTGCTGAATATCAGTAGTATTTAAAGCTATACATTCTGCTCCATTATTATGTTTCTCGTTATAGACTAACTTTTTCTTGAAATCTGCAATTGCTGTTTTTCTAAGCCTTGTAGAAAAATTTTGAATCAACTTTTCAACGTATATCGCTCTGAAATAACCCAATGTATTCAAAACAACATATATCAACATAACCGCAATAGTCGCCGACACCATAAATCTTAAATTTTTATCTACCGTCGCCTGGATAATCAAACTAAATCCATAAGACGTCGCAACCTGTACTGCTGCGCATAATACCGTAATAATAAATACTAGTATGCTGTATTTTTGTTTAAATAATAACTTAAACATGATCTTCACCCCTAACACTATAGTTTAAAGTCTTTTTTTCCGACTTTAAAAATATATTTATTATGTAAATTTTATCAGAGATAACAAATATAATCAATACAATTTATGAGAATTGTCACATTTTATTTTCTAATTTTCAGATTTTTAAAAGTGGATATTATTTTTACTTTAAAATAGTTTCTAAAATGGATTTTTGTTCTTACACTTTTCACTTTGTAAGAACAAAAGTCCAAATACAAATAAAATAAACTCCAGAATTTTCCTCTGAAGTTTTATCTTATTTATCAAACATCTAAAATGTATATATAACTTTAAAAAAGATAATTGGGTGTGACTCAAAAACCTCGATTTCGTAGAAATTGATTTTTTAGAGTTACTCTCGCACAGTTTATTAGATATCTAAAAAACTTTTATAAAGTAAATTTAGATAACAATAAACTACCTCTTCTATAAGTTCTCATATAAACTTTTCTTAAAAATTTAAAGCTTTTAGATTATCCTATCCTTTTGGCGTGTATTATATTTCAGTCTAATTTCTTTAACCTTAAAAAATAATTCTATCAAATTTTCATTATTATTGCAATTTAGCTTAAGTATTATTTTGCTACTTCGACTTTAGATATTTTTCAAATTCTTGCTCACTTAAATTCAATTTACTTGCCCCCATTTCTTTAGTTAGGTGCCCTTCTCTTACTAAATCTACGAACATACTTATTGTTTTTGCTCTTTCTTGTGCGATACCCTGCTCTATTCCTTCTTCACGGCCTTGTTCACGTCCTTGTTGAAGCCCTTGTTGAAGTCCTTCCGCTATTGCCTGTTCTTTTTCTTCTCTAACATAAGCTAGGTGAGCATAATAGCCATCAAAGTCTCTTCTTCTCTCGTCAAACATACTCTTCTCCTCCTTAGTCCATTCTTTCGGATTTATTATACTGTCTGCTTGTTTCATTATTTTTTCTGGTTCATGTGTATATGGTTTGTTTCCGAAGAATTCTATCCAACGTACTTTTTTATAATTTTCCGTTGTATTTTCAGTATATTTTTCTATTTCTAAAAACACCATTCTTACTAGATTTCTTTTCTCTTCTATACCTTTAAATTTAACTTTTAATCCTTCACAATTATCATCATCTCTCATACTAAATGAATGAATCGCTCGATTGTCATTAAAATATGATTTCTCTGTTATCGCTATCGCATAAACTGGTATTAATTCTTGAGATAAATAATGCGTGTTTACTCCCTCTTTCTTATACTCATCTAAGTTTTGCGATACTTGTTCGCAAATGTACAACCACAATCTTTTTATAAAATCAACCTGCATAGCTACTTGAATTTCTATAATAACCTGTGTTCCATCATCTAATTCTGCTAATACATCTACATGTGTCACATATGGAAGTCGCTCTTTATATGGCTTAGCGTGTATTTGAGTTCCATCTAGAATTTTTACACTAGTTACTGGTAAATCCAATAAATCTCTAACAAATTGAGCCGTCACCTCAGTATTACTAAATACTTTTTTCGCTACTAAATCCATCATTGGACGTGTATCTTTATTTCTTATGTTTCCCATTTTGAAAACCTCCCTATTTATTATTTTTTTCATAATTAATTTAATTTTTCATAATCCCAGTTAATTTCTTACCTTCATTATACTCTACGGAGATTATTTTTTCTAATAATAACATTAGTCTTACCATAAGTTTTCCAAAATTCTGCTATTTCACAAAATAAAAAAACTCCAGATTTTTCCTCTGGAGTTTTTTTTCGTTTATTCTTTTATAATTCTATAGTAAATTTTTGATGTTATTGCATAAACTATTAGATAGAATATTGCGAAGACTACGATTGTCACAGCAAGTGCTTGTAAGAATATACTATTATCTGTTATTAAGAATAATCTTAAGATTTTTTCGATAAATGGATATGCTACTATAGTGTGTAATGTCGCTATAATTAGCGGTGAGAAGAAGATTAACAATACTTGTGATCTTATTGATTGTTTAATCTGTTTATCTGTAATACCTACTTTTCTCATGATTTCAAAGTTTCCTTTATCTTCATATCCTTCTGAGATTTGTTTGTAGTACATGATTACCACTTGGCTTATTACGAAGATAAAGCTTATGAACACCCCGATGAATAGGAATGATGCGAACACTCCTCTAAATGTAAGTTTATTTTCTTCTTTACCTTCTATTGATACACTCTCTCCTTTTTCTAATTTTTTGAAACTTTCAATTACCTTAGCTTCTCTATCTGTATCTTTAATATTGAATGCAATGTAGTTTTGAACTGTAGGTGCTCCTGTTGCTATGCTTATTCCTCTTTTAGCTGCATCTTGTTTATTTAGTTCCGCATATTTTTCTTCTAATTTCGCAGCGATTTTTTCCGCTTCTTTATTATCTTTTACAATAACATAGTAAGTATCCATAATATTCGCTGAATCTGAACCTATTGTTCCTGGGAACTCTGCTAATTTTTCTTTAACTTTATATTCAAGTCCATTTAGAGAAATAGTGTTATTATTGTATTCACCTTTTTTATCAACATGTAAGAAAATCTCGTTACTTTCTAATGTTTTATTTTTATTAGCGAATTTATTATAATCTTTTAATTGCAAAACAATTATCATTTTTACATTAGCTAAGTCAACCCCTAGATTAGCTTCAAAATTAAATTTATCGTCAATTAATCTTCCTATCATCGGTACTGAATTGTATGATACTAGATCTTGTACTTCAGTTCCCGCTTCTTTAGCTGCTACTTTTACATTATTTTCGATTTCTTTTAGTTTATCACTAGTAGAATGATAACCTGCGATCATTAATTGTCTTGGGAATCTCTCATTATAAGATTTTTCCATACCTGCATATAATGCCGATGTTGATCCCATAGTTACAAGAACCATTGTAGATAATATACAAATATTCGCTAATCCTACTGCATTTCTCTTCATTCTGTATAATAAACCAGAAACGCTGATGAAGTTTTTAGGTTTATAATAGAAATTTTTATTATTTTTCATAATTTTTAGTACTGTGATACTAACTGCCATGAATACTAAATATGTACCTATAATTACTGAAATTACCGCAAAGAAGAATACTGTTATTGCTTTTATAGGATTTTGTACAGTTTGGGCTGTGTAATAACCATAACCAATTAATGCTAAACCGATTATCGCTAAAATCCATCTAGCTTTTGGTTCTTTTTCACCTTTATTCTCATCTTTTAATAAGGCTACAATTCTAAGCCTTGCAATTTTTATAACTGTATAAAGTAGTAATAAGAAGAATATTCCTCCGAATAATAATACTGAGAATACTATAGCTATCGGCGTAATACTAAAGCCGAAAGTAACCGTTGCTGAGAATAATTTTAATAGTACTAACAGCATAAGTTTATCAAAAATTATTCCTAATCCAATTCCTAACACTATTGTAGTTACAGCGATAAATATTGTTTCTAACACTAGAATTTTCGCTATTTGTTTTTTCGTCATACCTAAAACAGAATACAATCCAAATTCTTTCACCCTACGTTTTACTAAAAAACTGTAAGTGTAAAATAAGAATATTGTAGAAAAAATTGCTATAACAATTATTCCCAAACTTAACACCTGTTTAGTTGCCTCAATACCGTTTGGAAGTTTGTTTAAATTATCCCCAAAGGCTAAAGATGAAAGTATATAAAA
>FLSB01046122.1_pt1 | contig 23571 bp, 5 predicted proteins | sample 1550551 | NCBI WGS metagenome assembly FLSB01 (sample SAMEA4031774, study PRJEB14383) | metagenome | biome: human; feature: oral; material: saliva | place: Philippines | collected 2014 | reverse complement strand
GTCATCAGCTGCATCATGAGCCCTTGCAATGTCGCAGGCCATGCGATTTTTAAGTATTTATTATATAAGTTTTTTGTAGTATCTACCGGTCCCAGTCGATCCTTCATCGGTAATATGGTATCTACTGAGAACCAGCATTGTAATGATGTTAACATAATAACACCCCATAATAAACCCATAGAGATTACATTAAACTTCCCATAATATTACCGTATTATATCATATAACATATGAGAAGTCATTCATATGTTATGCAATTTAAATAATAACTTATATCAAAAACGCAAAGAACCCTCTTGCATACGTTTTATACCCAATAGGGTATAAGTATCGTAGTCAAGAGGGTCCTTTATTTTATTCCAAGATTATTGTATTTTTTACAATCGATATTTATTATCACTACCAAATAAATAAGTATTATCTTATTTACCGTCTACTGAAATATCTATCAGCTCTAGATTTCAAAATCGATTATATACTGATTAGCCTTTGGATGCTAACAGTTTATCTACCGCTGCTTTCAAATCATCCAACCCCTTCTTCGTTTCTTCCAATTCACGACGTTGTTGTTCGTTCTCAGCTTCTAACGTAGTTAGACGAGCCGCTTGATCAGCGATAACATATTTTTGTTCTGCATTTTCCTTTTTAAGGCTAGATACTTCATCTTGCATTACATATACAGAGCTAATAGGGCCTGCTTTGTAACGATCTGGAATATTTTTCTTTTCTGGGCTGTAACCAAATTTATGAGTTACACCAGCATTAACCATATTATGGTTACCACCAACGGAAACGCCTACGTTGAACATAGTGTTTTCATTCGTGTAATGTGCAAGGCCAAGAGCTGCCGCCGTTTCACCGCGATAGTTGCCAACACCAGCCATTACTTGTGTTGGTTCCAATGGGTCGTATTGAATAGGCTTCAATGCTGCCATAGCCGCTGCATGAGCACCAACATGTTGCACTTCACCAGCTACTTGATTGATAGCTTGGCTAGTATTTGCATTAGACGCATTTAATTGAGCTACATTCACTGCATCTGTTGGATCTGTACCAGGCGCAACCCCTTTAATTTGGTTATTACCATTATTGAGGCCATCCTTCGTTAAGGATACAGGACCTGCATGTGGATTTGTAGGGTTCGCACCACTAGGCGTAATAGTAATACCATTACTATTCATAACCGTTGTATTGCCAGTCGTAGTATCTGTAAATGTAGCAGACGTCATATTTGTAAGCTCAGGGTTGACTGCATAACTGATAGATTTACCTGTTTGAGTAACCATCATGTTATTGCCTGCTTTGAAAGTAACTGTTTCTTCAGCCTTGATTTTTTCAGGGCTTGTTCCTACAACATTGCTTTGACCAGATCCATCTTTACCAACAGCAACTTTCCAACCAGAATCAGCTACGGCATCTTTCAATTGATCTTCTGTAGCTGCACGGCCAGATACGATAGAACCTGGAGTCCAAGTTTTATTAGTTAAGCCTGTTACCGTGCCAGTAGTACCATCTACTGTAACCGCCTTCGTTGGATCTGTCCCTAATGTAATTTTATCATTCAACTTATTGTCATAAATTGTATGACCATCGGCAGCAATTGTCTTAGTTAATACAATATTGCCCTTCGTACTACCTGCAGTTTCACCATTATTAGCAGTCAATTCAGTAGTGGACTTAGCAGCATACTCTTTCAACTGACCAACATTAACTGCATCTGTATTCGCCACACCAGCCGCAACATTCACAATCTTATTCTTGCCATTATCGAGGCCATTGCTAGTCAAGGAAACCGTATCTTTACCAGTTTTTGTAATCGTTATGCCATCTTTATTGAAAGTCGCATTGTTGCCAGCAACATCTTTAACAGTTACCCCCTTAGCATCAGCCTTAGTTTCATCACCAGCTGCATTTTTCAATGTATTACTAGTTGCATTGGATACATTAGTATTACCTGCGCCATCATTAATTACATTTTTATCAGCTGTAGATGTGTTCGTCTTAGCACCATCAGTGATAGTAGTACCTGCTGCAGTTGTAGCAGTTGATTTATTGCCATCTACAACAGTGTTACCCGCTGCATTAGATGTATTTGTTTTACCACCATCTGTTTGAACGATGCTATCACCTTTGATAACAGTTGTTTTACCACCTGTTGCTTCAAAGGTTGCAGAATTCATCTTAGTAAGGTCTTTATTCAAGGAATAAGATACTGTTTTGCCATTTTGGTCGATAACAAGGTTATCTCCGGCTTGAAGTTTTACTTCTTCACCACTGGAGACCTTAGTTGAAGCAGCACCATTAGATACACCGCTAGAACCAGCAACGGTACCAGTATTCACCTTCCAACCAGCACCAACTGCATCAGATACTTGTTGCAATTGATCTTCTGTAGCAGCACGACCAGTAGTAGCTTTTGTTACACCTGGAACCCATGTTGTATTAGTTAAACCATCCAAATGACCATTAGCGCCATCTAATGTAACAGGAGTTGCACCATTCCCCACAGTAATCTTATTGTTCACACCATCAACAGCAATGTTTCCGATGTTAGCTTTACCAGCAGTTATGGTAGATGTATTTGTGCCATCTGTAATCGTATTCGATGTAGCATTGGAAATATTTTTATTACCGTTACCATCATCGATCACATTACTATCTACAGTAGACTTATTAGTCTTAGCACCATCTTTAATCACTTGACCAGCTGCAGTCGTTTCTGTGGATTTAGTGCCATCAGTTATAGTGTTACCACCTGCTGTAGATGTATTCGTTTGCGTACCTGCAGTTTGTGTAATACTGTTGCCAGTAATGACTGTTGTATTACTACCTGTGCCAAGGAATGTAGCAGAATTCATCTTAACAAGGTCTTTATTAAGGGTGAAAGTAAAGTCTCGTTCATTTTGGTTTATGGTCATATTTTCACCAGCAATCAATTGAACTTTGTTATCTTTACCCACCTTAGCATTTTTCTTAGTACCTGTTTGGGCACCAGAAGTAGCAGTATCTTTATCTGCAGTGATTTGCCATGTTTGTTCGCCTACAGCTTTTAATTGTTCTTCTGTAGCCGCACGGCCTTTCGTTGCAAAGTCTGCAGCGTTTACAGTTGTGTTAGACAAACCAGTGATATCGTTTGTTGTACCACCAGTTACTGTTACAGTACCAGTTTTAATTGTGCCGGCTGCACCATCCATAGTAACAGCATTAGCACCTCCAGTAGTAAATGTCTTATTAACACCATCAATAATGGAGGAACCAATAGTGGCTTTACCAGCTGTGCCATCAAGAATGATTTTGTTACCACCAACACCCGTTGTAATGTTGTCTTTTGTGATAACTGTGCTGTTGCCAGCATTATCTTTAACAGTTATAGAACTAGATGTTGTTTCAGTTGTATTTGTTCCATCTGTAATACTATTACCATCTACAGTGGATTTATTAGACTTAGTACCATCTACAATTGTATTTTCATCAACAGTAAATGTATTTGTCTTAGTACCATCTTTAATCACTTGACCAGCAGCTGTCGTTTCTGTGGACTTAGTACCATCAGCTACTGTATTACCACCTGCAGTAGATGTATTTGTTTGTGTACCAGCAGTTTGCGTAATGGAATCTCCAGTAATAACTGTTGTATTACTCCCTGTACCAAGGAATGTGGCAGAGTTCATCTTCACAAGATCTTTGTTAAGGGTGAATGTAAAGTCTCGTTCATTTTGATTTACTGTCATATTTTCGCCAGCAATCAATTGAACTTTATCGTCTTTACCAACCTTAGCATCTTTCTTAGTACCTGTTTGAGCACCAGATGTACCAGTTTTCTTATCTGCAGTGATTTGCCATGTTTGTTCGCCTACAGCTTTTAATTGTTCTTCTGTAGCCGCACGGCCTTTTGTTGCAAAGTCTGCAGAATTTACTGTTGTGTTAGACAAACCAGTAATATCATTTGTCGTACCACCAGTTACTGTTACATTACCAGTCTTGATTGTGCCTACAGCACCATCTAACTTAACAGCATTAGTACCACCCGTAGTGAAGGTATTATTTACACCATCAATAATGGAAGAACCAATAGTCGCTTTACCAGCTGTACCATCAAGAGTAATTTTGTTAGCACCAACACCTGTTGTAATGTTGTCTTTTGTAATAACTGTGCTATTACCAGCATTATCTTTAACAGTTAATGTACTAGCTGTTGCTTCTGTTGTATTTGTGCCATCTGTAATCGTATTTGATGTAGCATTGGATGTATTTACATTGCCATTGCCATCATCAATTACATTGTTATCTACAGTAGATTTATTGGACTTAGCGCCATCTTTAATCACCTGACCAGCTGCTGTAGTTTCTGTGGACTTAGTACCATCTGCTACAGTGTTGCCACCTGCAGTAGATGTATTCGTTTGAGTACCTGCAGTTTGTGTAATGGAATCACCAGTAATAACAGTTTTGTTAGTACCTGTGCCAAGGAATGTAGCAGATTCTAAATCTTTAAGTGTCTTATTCAAGGAGTATGCTACAGTTTTACCATTTTGATCAACAATCAAGTTGTTACCGGCTTGGAATTGAACTTCTTCACCGCTTGCTACCTTAGTAGATGCAGCACCATTAGATTCACCAGTAGAGCCAGTAACCTTACTAGTGTTAACCTTCCAACCAGCGCCAACTGCATCGGATACTTTTTGTAATTGATCTTCTGTAGCGGCACGACCAGAAACAGCTTGTGTTACACCTGGAGTCCAGTCTTTGTTAGCAAGGCCCATTACATGATTGTTTGTACCATCTACAGTGACGCCGCCAATATTAGCAGTTTTACCTGTAATTATGCCTGTAGCACCATTTAATGTTACAGGGCTCGCACCACCTGTTGTGAATGTATTGTTTACACCATCAACGATAGCAGAACCAATCGTAGCCTTACCAGCAATAATAGTACTTGTATTTGTACCATCTGTAACTGTATTCGATGTAGCATTGGATGTATTTACATTGCCATTACCATCATCAATTACATTCTTATCTACAGTAGATTTGTTAGACTTAGCACCATCTTTGATAACTTGTCCATCTGCTGTAGTTTCTGTGGATTTAGTACCATCAGCTACAGTATTACCACCGGCAGTAGATGTATTCGTTTGAGTACCTGCAGTTTGCGTAATGGAATCACCAGTAATAACAGTTGTATTCGTACCTGTGCCAAGGAATGTAGCAGAGTTCATCTTCACAAGATCTTTGTTAAGAGTGAATGTAAAGTCTCGTTCGTTTTGGTTTACTGTCATATTTTCGCCAGCAATCAATTGAACTTTGTCGTCTTTACCCACCTTAGCATCCTTCTTAGTACCTGTTTGAGCACCAGAAGTAGCAGTATCTTTGCCTGCAGTGATCTGCCATGTTTGTTCGCCTACTGCTTTTAATTGTTCTTCAGTAGCTGCACGGCCTTTTGTTGCGAAGTCCGTTGCCGTTACAGTTGTGTTAGACAAACCAGTGATATCGTTTGTTGTACCACCAGTTACTGTTACTGTGCCAGTTTTGATTGTGCCGGCTGTACCATCAAGAGTGATTTTGTTAGCACCTACACCAGTTGTAACATTATCTTTTGTAATAACTGTACTGTTACCAGCATTATCTTTAACCGTTACAGAGCTAGATGTTGTTGCTGTAGTATTTGTACCATCAGTAATCGTATTTGATGTAGCATTAGATGTATTTACATTGCCATTACCATCATCAATTACATTACTATCTACAGTAGTCTTATTAGATTTAGTACCATCAACTAATGTGTTTTCATCAACAGTAGATGTATTTGTCTTAGTACCATCTTTTATAACTTGGCCATCTGCTGTAGTTTTTGTGGACTTAGTACCATCCGCTACAGTATTACCAGCTGCAGTAGATGTATTCGTTTGCGTACCTGCAGTTTGCGTAATGGAATCACCAGTAATAACAGTTGTATTCGTACCTGTACCATTGAATGTAGCAGATTCCAAATCCTTAAGTACCTTATTCAAGGAGTATGCTACAGTTTTACCATTTTGATCAACAATCAAGTTGTTACCGGCTTGGAATTGAACTTCTTCACCGCTTGCTACCTTAGTAGATGCAGCACCATTGGATTCACCAGTAGATCCAGTTGCCTTACCAGTGTTTACTTTCCAACCAGCACCAACTGCATCAGAAACCTTTTGCAATTGATCTTCTGTAGCAGCACGGCCAGATACCGCTTGTGTTACACCTGGAGTCCAATCTTTGTTCGCAAGGCCCATTACATGGTTATTTGTACCATCTACAGTGACGCCACCGATATTAGCAGTCTTGCCTGTGATTGTACCTGTAGCACCATTTAATGTTACAGGGCTTGCACCACCTGTTGTGAATGTATTATTTACACCATCCACAATGGAGGAACCAATAGTTGCTTTACCAGCTGTACCATCAAGAGTGATTTTGTTACCACCAACACCCGTTGTAATGTTATCTTTTGTGATAAGTGTGCTGTTGCCAGCATTATCTTTAACAGTTACAGAACTAGATGTTGTTTCAATGGTATTTGTGCCATCTGTAATAGTATTACCATCTACAGTGGATTTATTAGACTTAGTACCGTCAACGATTGTATTTTCATCAACAGTAGATGTATTTGTCTTAGTACCATCTTTGATAACTTGACCAGCAGCTGTAGTTTCTGTGGATTTAGTTCCATCAGCTACAGTATTACCTGCTGCAGTAGATGTATTTGTTTGTGTCCCAGCAGTTTGCGTAATGGAATCACCAGTAATAACAGTTGTATTCGTACCTGTGCCAAGGAATGTAGCAGAGTTCATCTTCACAAGGTCAGTATTCAAAGAATATGTAAAGTTTTTACCTGCTTGGTCTACAGTTAAGTTTTCACCAGCAATTAAGGACACCTTATCGTCCTTACCAACCTTAGCATTTTCTTTTAAGCCCGCTTGAACACCAGATGTACCAGTTTTCTTATCTGCCGTAATTTGCCATGTTTGTTCACCTACAGCTTTTAATTGTTCTTCTGTAGCCGCACGGCCTTTTGTTGCGAAGTCTGCAGAATTTACAGTTGTGTTAGATAAACCAGTGATATCGTTAGTTGTACCACCAGTTACTGTTACTGTACCAGTTTTAATTGTGCCGGCTGCTCCATCCATAGTAACAGCATTAGCACCTCCAGTAGTAAATGTCTTATTAACACCGTCAATAATGGAGGAACCAATAGTTGCTTTACCAGCTGTGCCATCAAGAGTGATTTTGTTAGCACCTACACCAGTTGTAACGTTATCTTTTGTAATAACTGTACTATTACCAGCATTATCCTTAACAGTTAATGTACTAGCTGTTGCTTCTGTTGTATTTGTGCCATCTGTAACTGTGTTCGATGTAGCATTGGATGTATTTACATTACCATTACCATCATCAATTACATTGTTATCTACAGTAGATTTATTGGATTTAGTACCGTCTTTAATCACTTGACCATCTGCTGTAGTTTCTGTGGATTTAGTACCATCAGCTACCGTATTACCTGCTGCAGTAGATGTATTCGTTTGAGTACCTGCAGTTTGCGTAATAGAATCACCAGTAATAACAGTTGTATTCGTACCTGTGCCAAGGAATGTAGCAGAGTTCATCTTCACAAGGTCGGTATTCAAAGAATATGTAAAGTTTTTACCTGCTTGGTCTACAGTTAAGTTTTCACCAGCAATTAAGGATACCTTATCGTCCTTACCAACCTTAGCATTTTCTTTTGTACCCGTTTGAGCACCAGATGTGCCAGCTTTCTTATCAGCTGTGATTTCCCAAGTTTGGCTACCCGCAGCATCTGCGACAGCTTTTAATTGGTCTTCTGTTGCAGCACGACCAGTAGTGGCTGTACCATTCCATGTTGTATTAGATAAACCGCCAATAGTATTAGCCGTACCGTTAACAGTAACACCACCAATATTAGCAGTCTTACCTGTAATAGCACCTGTTGTACCATCGATTATTACAGCATTAGCACCACTACCAAGTGTCACCTTATCGTTGAGTTTTACATCATAAATAGTATGACCATCAGCTGCCGTAGTAGATGTAAGCGTTACATTGCCTGTCGTTGCATTAGCAGCTTCACCTGTATTAGCAGTCACTTCTGTTTTAGAAGCCTTTTTAGCCGCATTGATAGCATCAGCTACATTTTGAGCTGTTGCTACGCCATCTGTAGTTGGACCTGTAATTGTACCATCTGCACCAGCAGTGATAGATGCTGTATTTACATCATATTTAACAACGCCATTATCATCGATAGATGCCGTTGTTAATGTACCATTCTTGAAGTTCAAGCCATAGGCTAAGGAAACTTGTTTAGCAGTACCATCGTTTGCTTTGTAAGACAAGTTTGTCTTATTCGCAATCTTAGTACCATCGATGGTTACCTTGTAATCCTTAGTTGTACCATCTGCACTAGTTGTAGGTGTTACAGTCAATGGATTATTAGCATCAGTTGTATCTGTGCTGACTGTTACGGCAGCCACAGCAGATTTTTTAACTTCTGCTTCAGACACTGTAAGATTTACATTCTTACCGTTTACATCAGTAGAGATGTATTTACCATCACCTTTAATACCGAATGTATCATCCTTAAGATTTACAGATCCAGTATTGGTTGCTACATCACCTGTGAACTTCAATGTAGTAGCCCCAGTGGCAGCTTTCAATTGTTCTTCTGTTGCCGCACGGCCTTTTGTTGCAAAGTCAGTTGCAGATAGAGTTGTGTTAGATAAACCCGTGATATCGTTGGTTGTACCACCAGTTACTGTTACATTACCAGTTTTAACAGTGCCATCTGCACCATTAACTACTACAGCATTTGTACCACCAGTAGTAATCTTGCTCGCTACACCATCGATACCAACAGTACCAATTTGTGCCTTACCAGCAGTAATAGTACTTGTATTTGTACCATCTGTAATCGTATTTGATGTAGCATTAGATGTATTTACATTAGCACCATCAGTTTGAACAATGCTGTCACCTTTAATCACAGTTGTTTTACCGCCTGTTGCTTCAAAGGTTGCGGAGTTCATCTTCACAAGGTCTTTATTCAAGGAGTATGTGAAGTTTTTACCTGCTTGGTCTACAGTTAAGTTTTCACCAGCAATTAAGGACACCTTATCATCCTTACCAACCTTAGCATTTTCTTTTGTGCCAGTTTGAGCACCAGAAGTGCCAGCTTTCTTATCCGCTGTAATTTCCCAAGTTTGGCTACCTGCAGCATCTGCGACAGCTTTCAATTGATCTTCTGTTGCAGCACGACCAGTAGTGGCTGTACCATTCCAAGTTGTATTAGATAAACCACCAACAGTATTAGCTGTACCGTTAACAATAACACCACCGATATTAGCAGTCTTGCCTGTAATCGTACCTGTAGCACCATTTAATGTTACAGGACTTGCACCGCCAGTAGTAAATGTATTATTTACACCATCAACGATAGAGGAACCAATAGTCGCCTTACCAGCTGTACCATCAATTGTTACAGCATTAACACCACTACCAAGTGTCACCTTATCGTTGAGTTTTACGTCATAAATAGTATGACCATCAGCAGCTGTAGTAGATGTTAATGTCACATTACCTGTTGTAGCATTAGCTGCTTCACCTGTGTTAGCAGTCACTTCTGTTTTAGAAGCCTTTTTAGCCGCATTGATAGCATCGGCTACGTTTTGAGCTGTTGCTACACCGTCTGTAGTTGGGCCTGTAATTGTGCCATCTGCACCAGCAGTGATAGATGCCGTATTTACATCATATTTCACAACGCCATTATCATCGATAGATGCAGTTGTTAATGTACCATTCTTGAAGTTCAAGCCATCTGCTAAGGATACTTGTTTAGCAGTACCATCATTCGCCTTATAGGACAAGTTAGTCTTATTAGCAATCTTAGTACCATCAATAGTTACCTTGTAATCCTTAGTTGTACCATCTGCACTAGTTGTAGGTGTTACAGTCAATGGATTATTAGTATCTGTTGTATCTGTGCTGACTGTTACGGCAGCCACAGCAGATTTTTTAACCTCTGCTTCAGATACTTTCATAGTCAAATTCTTTCCATTTGCATCAGTAGATACATACTTTCCATCGCCTATAATTCCCAATGTATCATCTTTAAGATTTACAACACCAGGGGATGTATTTGTATCACCAGAGAATTTCAAGTTAACAGCATCAGTAGTTGTTTTAGCTGTATCAGCCACGGCTTTCAATTGGTCTTCCGTCGCTGCTCGGCCAGTTGTAGCTGTGCCATTCCAAGTTGTATTAGATAAGCCGCCAATAGTATTAGCTGTACCATTTACAGTAACACCACCGATATTAGCAGTCTTACCTGTAATAGCACCTGTTGTACCATCAATTATTACAGCATTAGCACCGGTACCAAGTGTCACCTTATCGTTGAGTTTCACATCATAAATAGTATGACCATCAGCAGCTGTAGTAGATGTTAATGTTACATTACCTGTTGTTGCATTAGCTACTTCACCTGTGTTAGCAGTCACTTCTGTTTTAGAAGCCTTTTTAGCCGCATTGATAGCATCAGCTACGTTTTGAGCCGTCGCTACACCGTCTGTAGTTGGCGCAGTAATTGTACCATCTGTACCTGCAGTGATAGATGCTGTATTTACATCGTATTTCACAACGCCATTATCATCGACAGATGCCGTTGTTAATGTACCATTCTTGAAATTCAAGCCATCGGCTAAGGAAACTTGTTTTGCTGTACCATCATTTGCTTTGTAGGACAAGTTAGTCTTATTTGCAATCTTAGTACCATCGATAGTTACTTTGTAATCCTTAGTTGTACCATCTGCACTAGTTGTAGGTGTTACGGTCAATGGATTATTAGCATCTGTTGTATCTGTGCTTACTGTTACAGCAGCTACAGCAGATTTTTTAACCTCTGCTTCAGACACTGTAAGGTTTACATTCTTACCATTTACGTCAGTAGAAATATATTTACCATCGCCTTTAATACCGAATGTATCATCTTTAAGATTTACAGATCCAGTATTGGTTGCTACATCACCAGTGAACTTCAATGTAGTAGCCCCTGTGGCAGCTTTCAATTGTTCTTCTGTTGCTGCACGGCCTTTTGTTGCAAAGTCAGTTGCAGATAGAGTTGTGTTAGATAAACCCGTGATATCGTTAGTTGTACCACCAGTTACTGTTACATTACCAGTTTTAACAGTGCCATCTGCACCATTAACTACTACAGCATTTGCGCCACCAGTAGTAATCTTGCTCACTATACCATCGATACCAACAGTACCAATTTGTGCCTTACCAGCAGTAATTGTACTTGTATTTGTACCATCAGTAATTGTATTGGATGTAGCATTAGTTGTATTTACGTTAGCACCATCAGTTTGAACAATGCTATCACCTTTAATCACAGTTGTTTTACCGCCTGTTGCTTCAAAGGTTGCAGAGTTCATCTTCACAAGGTCTTTATTCAAGGAGTATGTGAAGTTTTTACTTGCTTGATCTACGGTTAAGTTCTCACCAGCAATTAAGGACACCTTATCATCCTTGCCAACTTTAGCATTTTCTTTTGTGCCAGTTTGAACACCAGATGTGCCAGCTTTCTTATCCGCTGTAATTTCCCAAGTTTGGCTACCTACAGCATCTGCGACAGCTTTTAATTGGTCTTCCGTCGCTGCTCGGCCAGTAGTAGCTGTGCCATTCCAAGTTGTATTAGATAAGCCGCCAATAGTATTAGCCGTACCGTTAACAGTAACGCCACCAATAGTAGCCGTTTTACCTGTAATAGCACCCGTTGTACCATCAATCGTTACAGCATTAGCACCAGTACCAAGTGTCACCTTATCATTGAGCTTCACATCATAGATAGTATGACCATCAGCTGCCGTAGTAGATGTTAATGACACATTACCTGTTGTAGCATTAGCTGCTTCACCTGTGTTAGCAGTGACTTTCGTTTTAGAGGCTTTTTTAGCTGCATTGATAGCGTCAGCTACGTTTTTAGCTGTTGCTACACCGTCTGTAGTTGGACCTGTGATTGTACCATCTGCACCAGCAGTGATTGCTGCTGTATTTACATCGTATTTCACAACGCCATTATCATCGATAGATGCTGTTGTTAATGTACCATTCTTGAAGTTCAAGCCATCTGCTAAGGAAACTTGTTTTGCTGTACCATCATTTGCTTTGTAGGACAAGTTAGTCTTATTCGCAATCTTAGTACCATCAATGGTTACTTTATAATCCTTAGTGGTACCATCTGCACTCGTTGTAGGTGTTACAGAAATTGGATTGTTGGCATCCGTTGTATCGGTGCTTACTGTTACAGCCGCCACAGCAGATTTTTTTACCTCTGCCTCAGATACTTTTACAGTTAAATCTTTACCGTTTGCGTCGGTAGTTACATATTTACCATCGCCAACGATGTTGAATGTATCATCTTTAAGATTTACTACACCAGCAGCTGTATTAGTATCTCCAGAGAATTTTAAGTTAACTGCATCAGTTGTCGCTTTAGCTGTATCGGCTACAGCTTTCAACTGATCTTCAGTAGCGGCACGACCAGTTGTAGCCGTACCATTCCAGGTGGTATTGGATAAACCAGTTACATGCTTGTTATCTCCATCAACAGTTACGCCACCAATCACTGCATTCTTAGCAATCACTTTACCTGTTGTACCGTCAATTGTTACTGCATTAGTAGCTGTACCAAGGGTCACCTTGTCATTGAGTTTTACATCATAAATAGTATGACCATCGGCAGCAGTAGTAGATGTAAGGGTTACATTACCTGTTGTAGCATTCGCAGCTTCACCAGTATTAGCAGTGATTTCTGTTTTAGATGCTTTTTTAGCTGCGTTAATCACATCAGCTACATTTTGTGCTGTCGCTACACCATCTGTAGTTGGACCTGTTACGGTGCCGTCTGCACCAGCTGTAATAGTTGCTGTATTTACATCGTATTTTACTACCCCATCGGTATCGATGGCCGCTGTTGTTAATGTACCATTTACAAAGTTAAGGCCTTTAGCTAAAGATACTTTCTTAGCATCAGTATCATTATTTGCACGGTATGTTAAATCTGTTTTACCTGCAAGCTTCGTAGTATCAATACCAATAGCATAATCTTTAGAGTTAGTACCCGCTGTTGGCGTTACTGTAATAGGATTATCTGCTTGAGCATCTTTACTTACTGTAACAGCATCTACAGCCAAGTCTTTTACCTTAGCCGCATCAACGGCAACTTTCACACCAGCTGCAGTAGCAGATGTGCTCACAAGATTACCATCGCCAGTTACTGCAAAGGATACATCGCCATCTTTAAGGTATTTATTACCTGTAGAGCCTGTATCAGCAGTGAGACCAATACCTTTAGTTGTAGCATTAACAGTATCCGCATCTAAACCAACTGTAATGGTTTGATTATTTACAGTTGCAGTGACACCATTTGCACCAGCTACATTAAGTTTTTGGTTTTTAAGATCAACAGTACCATTATTAGTACCATCTGTAATATTTAAGTTTTGAGATAAATTAGCAACGGCTTGCTTAACATCACCAATGTTTGCCGCATTCGTATCTGTTGTACCACCGCTAGCAACATTAGCAATCGTTTTGCCACCAGCGTTAATGCCATCAGTTTTATCGATAGAGATACCGCCTACAGTCACCTTATCAGTTGTAATACCTGAACCAGTAATAGCAGTTGTACCATTTGTTAAACCAGATGTATTAATAACTGTATTACCTGCTGTAACAGAATCTACAGTAAGATCCTTCCTAGTAGCTACAGTAATTTTCTTTTTATCTGTACCATCTTGGGTAATCAAGATATTATCGCCATTGATAAAATCTACTGTGTCCCCACCTTGTACAGATGTTTTATCTGTTGTACTAGAGTTCGTTGTAAGGTTCCACGCTGCACCAGCTTTAGCCGCATCAGCCGCCTTATTAATTGCATCGGCAACATTTTTAGCTGTTGCAAGGCCATCATTACCGGTTACGGATGCAGCACCTGTATTTGCATCGCTATTGATGGTAGCACGAGTTGTAGAAATTTCTACAGTGTTACCATTCATATTAGTAGATACAAAGTCGCCTGTAGAGCCTTTCACATTAAATGCCACATCAGCAGTGCTCAAGGATTGTCTAGATGCCGTGCCAGTATCAGCACCAAGAGAAATATTTCTAGCAATCGCTGTTGTATTTGCCGCAATATTCGTTGTATTAGTTGCAATTTTACCTTTATTGGCAGCAATATCGGTAGTATTAGTATTGATTTGGTTCTTAGTAGCTGTATTAAGATCAAAGGATACTTTACCATCGTTATCAACAGTAGCAACGGTGGAGTCACCGTCTACGAAATTAAGACCTTTAGATAAAGAAACCTTCTTTGCATTAGCATCAGCTGCGTTATTGGCCCGATATGTTACCTCTGTCTTAGCGGCCAATTTACTTGTATCAATGCCAATAGCATACTCTTTAGAGTTAGTACCTGCAGTTGACGTTACAGTAATCGGATTGTCTACGGTATTAGCTTTACTTACGGTTACCGCTTCTACAGCCAAGTCTTTTACTTTGGATTTGTCTACAGACACTTGCACGCCAGTAGTTGTACCACTAGTAGTAACAAGACCACCATCACCACTGATTTTGAAATCTGCATTACCATCCTTAAGGAACTTTCTAAGCATAGTTCCAGAATCACTGGATAAACCTATGCCGTTTGTCGTCGCATTAACAGTGTTCTTATCTAAACCGATAATAAGGTTACTATTACCCGTGCCACCCAAATCAGTTCTAATACCATTAGCACCAGTTACTCCAAGAGCCCCTTGTTCAAGATTAATAGTGCCTGTTTTAGAATTTGATTGTATATTTAATGCCACTTTACCGACATAATTCTTTACATCTGTAATATTTGCAGCATTAGTACCTACATTACCGCCACTAGTAACATTCGTAATTACTTGCCCACCTGCATCTATACCAGTAGCACCAAACTTAGCAGTTTTAGTACCAGCTTTTGAAGAAAATCCATCTCTAGAAATGGTTACATTATTATCACCATTCGTAGCAGAGCCAATTTGAAGTGTTGTGTTACTCAACACATTATTTCCCGCTACAAAGGATTGTCCACTAAATGTTTTGCCCTTGACAGTGCCACTAGTGCCGTCAAGAGTAATTTGATCATTACCAGAACCAGCAATTACGGATTTACTAGCTTTCACTGTATCTACTGTAATTATCTTATTTAAGCTAGAAGTAATGGTATTACCACTTCTCGCTACTGTAATATTAGGATCACCACTAAATTTTACAGTACCTTCCTTATCAATCGTCAATCTACTACCAGCCGTATCATTATCTGCTGTTAGGTACCATTTATATTTATTTTGTGAAATAGCATCATTAATAGCCGTCGCTACATTTTTTGCATTGGCCACACCTGTGTCAGCATTGGCTGTACCACTAATAACATGAATATCTTTTTGATTTGCAGATATAGTGATTGTATTGCCACTTGCATTTGTTGTAATATAACTATCATTTCCTTTAATAGTTAAAGGATTTGCCGCTAAATTAACATCACCTGTACCAGTATTACCTTTGAAAGCCAAGTTAACGCTCTTCAATTGAGCAACGTTAACAGCATCTGTATCAGCAGTACCAGCTGCAAGGTTTTTAATTTGACGAGTCATCGTACCACCACTACCAATGGATACAGCGCCTATATTACCTTTTAAGACAGCACCTGTTAAACCTGCATATTTATCTGTACGACTTGCATTCGCATTATATCCCTCTACGGTGCCACCTTCAGTATTAGCTACAGAAAATGAACCTATTGCTACACCATTATAAGCAGGCGCACTTGCATTAGTACCGATGGCTATGGAGTTCTGATTTGTTGAAGATGCATTCTGGCCAATAGCAATGGTTGAATTAGCTCCACCTGATGAACCCTTACCAATAGCGATTACATTATTCATCGGACTAGTAGAAGTACTATTAATAGCACGTGCTTGCGTCCCTAGCATAATAGATTCTGATGCATATACATTAGTAGATGTAACGCTACCAGCACCAGTACCAATACTCACATTGTTATCACCAATAATTTTATTGCCTGTATTAGAACCAATACCTATATTGCCAACACCATTTGTTTCCTTACCAGCTACATAACCAATATAGACACCATTCGTACTATTGGTCGAGCTACTATTAGCTTGATAACCTAAAGCAATAGCATTATTGCTATTAGCCTGTGCGCCAAGGCCCATAGCTAAGCTCGAGTCGCCATTAGCCTGTGAATTACGACCAAATGTAAGTGCGTCTTGTCCTGTTGTAGAAGCGCCCGTTCCTAATGCTACGCTGTCTTTACCAGAAGCAACTGCTTTATACCCAATGGCTGTCGCGCTTTCAGCATCAGTCTTAGATTCAAAACCTACAGCGGTTTGATAGTTTGTATTCTCTTTAGTCCTTGTATAAGTCCCTAAAGCTATAGTACCCACACCATTAGCCTGAGCACCCTTGCTTTGCCAATTACCTCCACCAAGAGCAACGGTAAAAGAACCATTAGCCTTAGCATCTTTACCAACGGCTACAGATCCAACATTGTTAGATACTGAACTAGGGCCAATAGCAACGGAATCAACACCACTAGAGTTGCTATTATTCCCTATAGCAATAGCGTTTTCACTAGATGCGGTCGACGTATTACCAATAGCGACTGCACTTTTACTACTTGCTTTCGCTATTGGGCCAATGGCAATCGCCTTGTCGGCAGTAGCCCCATCATTATTAGCATTATCTAATTCAGTATCAGATTTTATAGATACATATTTAAGTTGTGGTTTAATTTGACTAGCCACTGCAAATAGTTGAGACCCATTAATGGCATCAGTACTTGTAGCAGACACTTCACCAGCCGCTACATTCTTGATTTGACGTTCCTTACCTACTGCACCAACAGAAACCTGCATGCCTGTATCAGAAGTGGCACCAGCAAAATTATATGTAATACCATTAATTGTTGTATTCGCCTGTCTTGTTGCATTTGTATCAGTAGTAGAATCACTACCAATAGCTACAGAATTAGCGATTGATGCGTTAGCATTTTTACCAAATGCAACTGCATTTGCATTACTTGCGTTAGCACTTTTACCAATAGCAATAGTCTCATTACCATTCGTAACAGCATTTGCACCTATAGCAAGGGCATTATTGCCTTGTGCTTTCGTCTTATCTGTAGCACTATAACCACCAATCGCAACAGCACCTACACTTGATGCTTCTGCGGTACTACCCATTGCTACTGCATTCGCAGCAGTAGCTGAAACAGCACTACCTATGGCAACACCATTTTTACTCAAAACACTTTGCCCTACTGCAATGCCACCATCAGCAATAGATACGGTACCAATAGCCAAACCGCCTTTAGCTGCATTTGCCCGATTACCAAAAGCAATAGATCCATCATCTACACTCTTAGTACCATAATAGACATTTGTACTGACACCATTAACATAAATAGTATAGGTGTTACCAGTTCCGCCAGTGACAGTATTATTTTTATCACCACCGACACCACCATTACCAATAGCGATGGAATCAACGCCGGATGCACTTGCTTTAGGACCGATAGTAATATTACGAACACCATCACTTGTAGATCCAACACCTATTGTAACCGATGAATGCTGCTTCGCAGATGCTCCTGTCCCCATAGCAATAGAGTCTTGCCCACCAAAAGTAGTTCCTGCAATCGGAGCAGTTATGCTAGCACCTTTACCAATAGCAATAGATGAATTCCCACCAGCTGTGCCTGAACCACCTGCAAAGGAATCTGTTCCACTTGCAGTTGCACCTGCACCGATGGCAGTAGCTCCTGTATTACTACTATTAGAATTATAACCAATAGCAATAGCCTTTTCTCCAGTGGCTTTAGGATAATTAGCTGTAGCTGTGTAATCTCCAGAAACATTCCCACTACCTAACGCAATAGAGTATTTACCAGATGCATCTGCACTAACCCCCATTGCCATAGAGCCTACTTCTCTAGCTCTAGTTTTAACACCGATAGATACACTAGAAGAGTTATCACCAATACTATTATCACTATTTGCTTCAACGCCAATAGCAACTGTATTATTCGATTTTGCTTTTGCATTAAACCCTATACCTACAGCATTCACTGCACTTTGTGAATTCCAGCCAACAGCAACGCCACCACGACCACTAGCAATTGCACTAGAGCCAATAGCAGTAGCGCTTTCACCATTAGCATTACCACCACTAGCCGCAAAAGCATTATTACCATTTGCATTCGTTAAACCAGTTCCACCTAAAGCAACTGCATTATTGCCCTTAGCTGTAGACCAACCAAGACCAATAGCACCTGCACCATCAACAACTGCACCGCCTATAGCGACAGATGAAGATCCAGAGGCATTACTATGCGCACCAATAGCAACCGTAGCTACATTACCATTTGCGCTTGTTTTATCACCATTCTTTAAGCCAATAGCTATACCTTTAGTACTATCAAAATTAACACCACTAGCAGCATTACTAAAGCCTGCTTTATCGCCAGCACCATCTATCGCTTGAACAGGTTGTAAATGACCTATCAATGACAACGCCGCAAATATCCCAGCCACTACGATTTTCTTTTTCCCTGTTTTGTTCTTTGCAATTTCAGATACTACAATGTAGCACTGTTTTGACTTAGACCAAATTACTTTAAAAATCTTGTTCATTCGTTTTCCTTTTCACTAACTATCTCTCAAAACCATATAATTTACTAATTAATTTCTAATATTCGAATTTTCACAATGTTATAAAATATACGCATTATATTTTAAAGCTCATTTCATAATTTTATCATATTTCACTAGTATCTAACAATAAAATCCCCTATACTTTTAGAATATTTAATTGAAAACCAATAGTTCTTCAAAGCACTCTAAAAATAGATATAATCTATATTTGTCATCTTATTCGATGTATATTATTTACTTTTGAATAAATATTTATAAATATTTATTCATACGAAATATAGAGCGTTACAACTCAAGAAATACCACTTTAATTTTGATACGCGTATATTTCATCTCATATTTATATACTCAACTATATTTTTATAATTCAGTTTGATATACCTAATTCATTTTATTTTTAAGATAACACTTTTATTAATTAGATAACTCTATATACAAAAAGACACTACTCAAACAGAGTAGTGTCTTTCATTATATACATATTCATTCATCAGAATATACAAATATAGCAATAATATATACATAGAGAGTATGACATCATCAATTCATACTTAATTAACACTGTTATGTTTCACAAAGAATACAAATGTGCTTTGTGCAGAAGCTAAGTTAATTTTGCTATGCAAATTTTGCATATATGCCCTATACATCTCTTGTGCCTCTTCCACAGATATAATATCAAAGGTAATTCCATCTCCAATAGGCAATTGGCTCAGTCTAGGCAAATCGGCTGTAATAACGGTACCGATTTTTGTATAGCCCCCCGTTGTTTGCCGATCCGCCATGAGAATAATCGGATTGCCATCGGATGGTACCTGAATGGATCCAAACACAGCACCATCAGAGATGATATCGGCACCGTCAATGTGTTCTACAGGGGCCCCATCTAATCTAAAGCCCATGCGGTCGCACTGGATGGTCAATGTATAGAGTTCACTGCTAAAATTACGGATACCTGTTTCTGTAAAGTACTTAGCTTGCGAGCCCAGTACAACCCGTAGCGGTTCGTGGCATTCACGACCGCCCCGATTAAATAGAACCGTATTAAATAAATGATTTGATTCTCCAGTATAGTCGCAGATGATAGTATCACGGGTGCAGTCCTTTAAACTGACTTCATCGCCTGCTGCTAGGGGCCGACCCTCAAAGCCGCCGATATTCGCCTTTGTGTGTGTCGCTACGCTACCATTGATTTCGGGCACATCGATACCGCCGGCGAAGGAAATATACATGCGCACCCCACATTGGCTAAAGCTGCCAGAGATGACATCGCCGTCATGACAGACAAAAGGAATGTACCGCGGTACCTCTACATTATTAATGGTAGGCTGCATATCGGCGCCTGTGAAAGCAACAATGCATGTGCCCTTCACCTTCAGCGTAGGACTGAGTACCGTACATTCCAAAGCACCTACTGGCGTTGTATTACCTACGAGGGCTTGGCCGATAGCATAGCTTTCACCATCCATAGGGCCGGCCACGGGCATGCCATATTGTTGAAAGCCTACGCGCCCGCCGTCTTGCACCGTTGTCATCATACCAGGCGAGATTACCTCAAAGGACGCATTCTTATATTCACTTACCGCCACGGAGGTCACCTACCTTTACATGATGCACAACGGGCTTAAAGGAAGAGCCCAATTTCTTAATACAGTGGAACGCACTTTCATCAATGGGAACATAGCGCACATAATCCCCTGCCTTGAGAAGGGCCGCCTGTTCTCGAAACTCATCGTACATGGATACCGGTGTACGTCCTATAATTTGCCACCCCCCAGGGGAATCCGATGGATAGGTGCCAGTCTGCTCACCTGCGATGCCTACGGATCCTGCCGGAATATGCGTACGCGGCGAAGACAAGCGAGGTGTAGCAATGCGCGGATCCATGCCACCCAAATAGGTAAAGCCCGGAATAAAGCCCATCATATACACGAGGTAGTCTGTACCACTGTGAATACTCACCACGTCGGCCTCTGTTAGGTGATTATGAGAGGCTACAAATCCAAGGTCTGGACCGAATTCACCACCATAGACGGTCGGTATCTCTACGACCGTCACCAGTTCACTTTCATCAGCCCTAATAGGCTGCGTACAGATAGGTTCAAGAATGCGGCACAGTTCAGCATAGGTGTAGCGCAGCGCATCATACTGAATGAGAAGCGCACAATAAGTAGGCACCATCTCAATAATCCCCTCTAAATGGAGGCTTTCAATACCCGCCACAGTCTGACGGATACGCTGATTAATCTTAGGGTCAATAACTTGACCAAATTCGATGGAGATAGCACTATCTCCAACAGGTGAAATTGTGGGATTCATGATGTCCCCCTAACCTAATAATTTCGCAATACCTTGCAAGGATGTAACGCCGATATAAGCGGTCACAAGCACAACAATCCAGCCAGTATAGAATAAAATCGGATTGTGCTTATAGTCCCCTACGATATTCGTCTTACGCGTTGCCAATAACATAACGGCTAAGGTAACAGGCAAGATCAAACCATTCACAGAGCCCGCCACGATTAATAGCGTAGCCGGTTTGCCGATAAAGATAAGAATGCATGTGGACACGAAAATGAATGCCATAATGGTCAATTTTTCATACCGTTCCACCACCTTGAACAAGGTTTTAAGGAAGGATACCGATGTATAGGCTGCACCCACAACAGATGTCAATGCAGCGCAGAAGAATACGATACCGAATAATTTATGACCGATTTCACCAGCACCGAGTAAGAATGCAGAACCTGCTGGATCCTTTGGATCTAACGCAAAGCCCATGGATACTACGCCGAGTACGGCTAAGAATAACAATATACGAACAATGGCGTCTACGGACATGCCCATGAAGGCAGCACGACGCACATCTTTTAAATGTTCACGGCCTGTAATGCCCGCATCAATCAAGCGATGGCCGCCGGAGAATGTAATATACCCACCTACGGTACCGCCGATAAGGGTAATCGTAGCTAGCCAAGGGTAATTGGTTGGCACAATGGCATGGGTTGCAGCCTCTGCTACAGGAGGATTAGTAGAAAACGCTACATAACCGATGAGTACGAGCATCACTGTGCCCAACACTTTCGCCGTATTATCGAGAACGCCACCCATTTTAGGAGATGCAAATAATAAAATACCCAAGATACCACTGATGGCTGCTGCCGTCGTCGTATCGATACCGAATACGATGTTAAGGCCCATGGACGCGCCCCCAATGTTGCCGATATTGAACGCAAGGCCCCCAAGGGAAATCAAGAATGCTACGAAGTAACCAAGGCCGGGCAAGACCTTATTCGCAATATCTTGGCCCCGCATTTGGGATATGCCGATGATGGTCCATACATTGAGCTGTGCAATGATGGAGAAAATAACGGACACCACAATGGCGAACGCAAAATCCGCCTTTAACTGGCCTGTAAACGCCGCCGTTTGTAACATAAATCCTGGCCCAATGGACGACGTGGCCATCAAAAATGCTGCCCCTAAGAGGACAGATAAACTCGCTTTACCTGTAATCGGTTTCATACTGACTCCTTTTATCTATTCTGATACTTACTATTCTTACACAATCGATTTTGAACTATCGATTCTGAAAATTCGCTACAATAACGCCCGCCTTAGTAAGGCCTTCACGAATATATTTTGTGAAAGCTATCGCTTTCGGATTATCGCCATGAACGCATACGGAATCGGCTACGATATCGATTGTTTTGCCCGTATTCGTTACGACCTTGCCTTCTTGCACCATCATGAGTACTCGTTCTAAGGCCTCTTGTGGGTCTTTTATGAAAGCCCCCTCTTCCGTACGAGGCACCAATGTGCCTTCCTCTGTATAACCTCGGTCTGCAAAGACCTCTTGTATCACTGGAATTCCTCGTCGCTCCGCCTCTTTGGCGATATAACTACCGCTGAGCACCATGGCTCGAACATTGGGATTCACCGCTTGTAAACCATCTAATACCGCATCAGCTAATTCTGACGTTACGCACGCCATGTTATAAAAAGCACCATGTAATTTCATATGCTGCAACTCTACATCGTACTGATTGCAAAATCCTTGCAACGCACCGAGTTGGTAGATCATATACGTCCGTGCCTCATCAGGACTCACCGCCATCTTGCGGCGTCCAAAGCCCATCAAATCAGGATATCCCGGATGAGCCCCTACGGCTACGCCCTTCTCTTTACACATCTTAACGGTGGCCTCCATGATGAGAGGATCCCCTGCATGCCAACCACAAGCCACATTGGCACTAGTAACGTGATTTAATACCTCACTATCCATACTCAATGTGTAATTACCAAAGCTTTCACCTAAATCGCTATTTAGATCTATATAATGTGACATCACTATTCTCCTATCGTCCTTCATATTCCTTATATGCTTGATTTGCCTTATATTCTTGATCTTCCTTATATTCTTGATTTTCCTATATTCTTGATTTCCCTTATATCCTTCATCTTTTCTTATATTCTTCATCCTTCGTTATATTCTTCATCTCTTCTTTAAATTCTATAGAATATAGTAACATGATTATACAAAATATATTGCTACCTTATCAATGATTTTTGTCATGTATACAAAATTCATGTAATAACGCAAAAAAGCACTCGACGTAATGTCGAGTGCTTTCACCATCAATAGGACTATTGTTATATTTGTGTATATGGAGAGAGTTGTAAGGGATTCAATGAAAGGGTCAATAGCCTACCGATTATTTATTGTCCTTGGATGCAGCATCATCAGCTTGTTTGCTGT
>FLSB01331854.1_pt1 | contig 23941 bp, 22 predicted proteins | sample 1550551 | NCBI WGS metagenome assembly FLSB01 (sample SAMEA4031774, study PRJEB14383) | metagenome | biome: human; feature: oral; material: saliva | place: Philippines | collected 2014 | reverse complement strand
ATCGGCTCGCTGACGGCCGTCACGGGCGTGAGCGGGTCGGGTAAGACGACGCTCGTCCTGGAGTCGCTGGTTCCCGCGCTGCGTGCGCGCTTGGCGGGCGAGTCGCTGCCCGCGCACGTGCGCGACGTGGATGCTGGCGCTCTGTCGCGGGTCAACCTCATTGATGCGACGCCGATCGGCGTGAATGTGCGCTCGACTGTGGCGACGTACTCCGGTGTCCTGGACGAGCTGCGCCGGGCCTTTGCACGCACGGAGGAGGCGCAGGCCGCCGGGCTGAAACCCGGCGCGTTCTCTTACAACACGGGCTCGCTGCGTTGTCCGACCTGCGATGGGACGGGGCAGATCACCCTGGATGTGCAGTTCCTGCCCGACGTTAACATCGAGTGCACCGAGTGCCGGGGGAGCCGTTACGGCGCGCAGGCGGCATCGATTCGCCGCGATGGGTTGAGCCTGCCCGACATCATGGCGATGAGTGTCGACGAGGCCCGTGTGGCCGTGCGCGGCCTGAAGAAAGCGGGAGCGATCCTGGAGACCCTGGCGGGCCTCGGCCTAGGGTATTTGACGCTCGGAGAGGCAACACCTGCTCTGTCCGGCGGCGAGGCGCAGAGACTCAAGTTGGCCTCGGAGATGGGACGGCGCCAAGATGGGACGCTGTTCGTCTTCGACGAGCCGACCATCGGCCTGCATCCGGACGACGTACAGGTCCTCCTCGACGTGTTGCAGCGCCTCATCGAGCGGGGAGCGACGGTCCTCGTCATCGAGCATGACATGGACCTGATCCGTTGCGCCGACTGGGTGATCGACATGGGCCCGGGCGGCGGCATGGAAGGCGGCCGCATCGTCGCACAGGGGACGCCGACCGATATTGCAGCCAACGAGGCCTCAGTGACGGGCCGCTACCTGCACTGACGGGGTTATCATTACGGGCTCGGTGTCCTGTGCTCGGGTTGCTTGTGGGCGGGAAGTCACACGGTTTGCCTGTGCCGCGTTTGTTCTTGTGTGTTGGGGCGCTGCACCCGATCCGTAGGCAATGCACCTCTTCTGTTCGGGTGTAGTGCCCCAGATCGGGTGCAGTGCCCCAGATCGGGTGCAGTGCCCCGCGCTTCTGGCAGTTGTGGTGGTGCCGGGGATGTGGGCGCCTTCTGAGAGTTGCCTTCTGCTTGGGGTTCTTTGTGGCCTCGTGTTGTGGTTCCTCAGAAATGTCGCATGCAATTCCCGTGCGAACACTTCAAACATTGAAATCATATCGTTGGAATTGCAAGGTTTTGGGGCGCTGTAGAAAGTTTGGATATCCGAATTGCATGCGACTTATGGTTGATGAAGTGCGACAGGCGAACTCCTGTGTGCGGATGTCGGCTCACGGCACTGTCCACGATCCCCGGGATGCTTCGACCTGTCCGGCTCAGCTGCGTTGCCGCGGTTTGCGGTGCCACCCGTAGGACCCAGCTGCTATGCCCCGAGACAGAACGGCTCATGAAGAAGGCATAACGCAGTGCCCGGCTGCCGCGTGGCAGCCGGGCACTCCTGCGTCGTGATCAGATCACTTCACGATGACGACCCGCAGGAAGCGAGGGCCGTGCACGCCGTTGACGCGGACCAGCTCGATGTCGGAGGTCGCCGAACCGCCGGCGAGCCAGGTCATCGGACGGGTCGGGTTTTTGCCGAGAATATCGACGGCCTGGGGCACCGTGGGAACGATGTCGGCGGCGCGCAGGACGACAACGTGCGTGTCGGGCACGAGCGTGATCGCGCGGCGACCCTGGTCGGGCTCGCCATCGAGGACGATGGTGCCCGACAGGGAGATAGCGACGCGGCAACGCGTGACGACGGCGTCGATCTTGTCGAGGTCCAGCGTCGCAATGGCCTGCTCGCGGCTATCCTCGCGCACCGTGCGGCCGTCGCGGGCTGCGGCCTTCTTGAAGACGTCATCCAGGCCCGTGGGGACCACCACGGAGGTGGCCTCCTTGTCAGCCAGGAACTTCGAGACTGCGTCGGCGGCCTCGTCGTCGCTGGAGACCACGACGACCTGCGCGGAGTAGTCCTCGAGCGTCTCGATCATTTCCTCGACGACCGCGTCAGAACCGGGCGCGTGCTCGGTGGAGCGGATGTAGTCGCGGGGGATCGGACGCACCGGACGGTCCTGCTGGGAACGAGAGATGGCGTCGCGTGCGCGAGCCAGGATCGCGGTCTTCGCGTCCATGGTGGTGGTGCTCATGTCACGCCTCCTTCGGGGTCGTGTTGGTGGTCATGCCGTGCTCGGACGCGAGCGGGATACCCGTTGCGGGGGCGTCCGTGCGAGGCGCGTTGGCGTCGGAATCCTTGTGAGTGCGCTTCCACCACTGACGGAAGGTCTCCTTGGGAGCCACCGGCAGGTCGCGTGCGCGGGTCCACAGCGAGGCCGGGAAGGGCAGCGCGCCAATCGCACCCTTCTTCGCGAAGAGGCGCGTCGCCTTGGTCGGCATGTTCGCGGCGTTCCACAGCTTTGCGTGCGACATGACCGGGGTGGTCACGCCCATCGCGAGGTCCCACACGTCGGGCACAAGGTTGCGCTTGACGTCGACCGTGCGCGCACGCATGTGAATGAGGATCGTCGGGATATCGATCTTGACGGGGCAGACCTCGCCACACGCACCACACAGGGAGGACGCGAAGGGCAAGGTGTGCACGGGATCGTGCTCGTCGAGGCCCTGAGTGAGCTGCGGGGTCAGGATCGCGCCGATGGGGCCCGGGTAGACGGAGCCGTAGGCGTGGCCGGACGTGTGCTGGTACACCGGGCAGATGTTCATGCACGAGCCGCAGCGGATGCAGGCGAGGGCCTGACGGCCGATCGGGTCGGCGAGGACCTTGGTGCGGCCGTTGTCCATGAGGATCAGGTGGAATTCCTGGGGGCCGTCGCCGGGGGTGACGCCCGTCCACATGGAGGTGTAGGGGTTCATGCGCTCGCCGGTGGCGGAACGAGGCAGGAGCTGAGAGAAGATCTCGATGTCCTGGAAGCGGGGGACCAGCTTCTCGATGCCCATCAGGGTGATGAGCGTGTCGGGCAGGGTCAGGCACATGCGGCCATTGCCCTCGGACTCGAAGATCGAGACGGTGCCGGTTTCCGCGACGCCCATGTTGGTGCCGGAGACAGCAACCTTGGCGTGCAGGAACTTCTTACGCAGGTGGGAGCGTGCCGCGGCGGTCAGCTCGGTCGGGTCGTCGGAGAGGTCGCGGGGCGCGTCCTCCATGCGATCCAGGAAGATGCCGCGAACCTCGGAACGGTTGCGGTGGATCGCGGGGACCACGATGTGGCTGGGCATGTCGTCGGCCAGCTGGACGATCATCTCGGCGAGGTCGGTCTCGCGAGCGTGAATGCCCTGTTCTTTCAGGTATTCGTTGAGGTTCGTCTCCTGGGTGGCCATGGACTTGACCTTGACGATCTCGTCGACACCCTTGGACTTGATGATGTCCGCGATGATGCGGTTGGCCTCGTGCTTGTCGCGTGCCCAGTGGACGATGCCGCCGCGGGCAGTCACGTTGCGTTCGAACTCTTCGAGGAGCTCGGGCATGCGCGACTCGACCTCGAACTTGACGGCCTCGGCTGCGCTGCGCAGGTCCTCCCAGTCGGGCATTTCCGCGACGCGCTGTCCGCGCTTGGTGCGGATCGTGCGGGTGGCGTGGCCCAGGTTGCGGCGCATCTGGGTGTTCGCCAGGGTCTTGCGAGCGCCCTGCGGGAACGTGGGGCCCCAACGGAGGGTGTCCTCGGGGATGGAGACGGTGGTGCGCCAGCCGCCTGTGTGGGCCTGTGCGTTCGCGTCGTCAGAGACCACGCCGGGCATACCGATGAATGTTTCAGACATGTCAGATCACCTGTGCGCTTTCGGGTGCGAAGGAGATGTTGCCCTCGAAGGGCTGGTCCTTGGTGGATGCCAGGATCTCGGCGATGTGCATGGGGCGGATGCCCGAGTTGAGACGCGAGAGGCCGCCGCCGACGTGCATGAGGCAGGAGTAGTCGCCCATGACGAGGACCTCGGCGCGCGTCGACATGACGTTCGTGACCTTGTCCGCGAGCATCGACGTGGAGGTCTCGGAGTTCTTCATGGCGAAGGTGCCGCCGAAACCGCAGCAGACCTCGGCGTCAGGCAGGTCTACGAGGGTTAGGCCCTCGACGGCGCGCAGGAGACGGTAGGGGCGGTCGCCGACCTTGGCGACGCGCAGCGAGTGGCAAGTCGGGTGGTAGGTGACGGTGTGGGGGAAGTACGCGCCCACGTCCTCCAGGCCCAGCACGTCGGTGATGAGCTCGGTGAGATCGTAGGTGTGTTCGGCGATGCGCTGGGACTGCTTCGCGAGTTCCTTGTCACCCACGTGCTCGGCGACGACCTTCTGCTCGTGGCGCGCTGCACCGGTGCAGGAGCCGGAGGGGACGACGATGGCGTCCCACTGGCCGTCGAGCACGGGCTCGAAGGTCTTGACGTGGTTGCGGGTGATCTTCGCGGCGTCTTCGAAGTAGCCGGTGTTGGCGTGCATCTGGCCGCAGCAGACCTGGTCTTCAGGGAAGACGACCTCGTGGCCGAGGCGTTCCAGCAGGGTCACTGTGGCCTGGGCAGCCTGGGGGAACATAACGTCTGCCAGGCAAGTGGAAAAGAGAGCGATACGCACTGGGGGATCCTTCCTCGTGGGTGCTGTCTCACCCAGGTTATGGCTAGGTCTGAGGTCCCAGCATGCGTTTTTGTTTAGACGGTGTGAGCAAGGTGGTTTTACCCGCCATTTATCGCGGAAAAATTGCCCAAAATGATCAGTGAAAAACAGTGTCTTATCGGGCGTTTTAGGGCCTTCGGGACGCGACTTAGCTCAGGGTGAGTTTTCGTTTTTCGGTTTTGCGATGGTTTCGTCTGTGCGTACGTTCGCTCTGACCTCGAAAATGGACGAGGTCGGGGTGCGGTGGACAAGGAAGAGTGGCGCCCGAGTGGATTAGGGGTGGCCGATCGCCGTGAGGACGAGCAGTTGACAGTCCTCGGACACCGCTATCGCAGTGATGGGCAGGGTTTTGAAATCGCGACTTCCCTTGCCTTTTTCAGGCGGGAGGATTGTGTTCGCATGCTCTGGGTTGATCGTCGAGAAATGGCAGTTCTCGGGCACGTACGTGTAGAGCCGCGGATCGATGCCCGGCAGGACACTCGCGTCCCCGGTCGCATCTTCCATGAGAGCGTCAATCGTCGTGGTGGGGACGGTGGCGACTCCGGTCAACCAGTATTCAGGATCCTGATCGAGAATATGGAAGATTCCTGAATGGGTGCGAGCGACGACCACGTTCCCGGAGGTTGCTTCCATTCCCGGCCAACGCTCGTTCAACGAGTCGAGGCGCGTCTGCACCTCCGTCTTGCGGTCGCTCGTGTAGGTAAACGGGGCGAAGCGCGGATCGTGGGTTCCCCTGGACCGGGAATTATTGTTCGTGAAGGGGTTGCATGCGGTGGCGAGCGTCGCGACCGCTAGCAGCGACACGATGGTCTTGAGTGGGACCTTCATGGTTTTCCTTGGGTGGATCCTTTGGACGGTTATTGACGAGGCCGGGGCGCGGTGGGGCAGGAAAGGTGAGGGCTGTGTGGCTCAGGAGTGGCCGAGGGCGGTCATGACGAGAAGATGACAGTCTTTGGACATAGCTAGCCCCTCGATGCTCATGGGACCAAAATCATCGGGAATGCTCGACTTATCGGGTGCGAGGGTCTTGTCTGCGAACTGCGGGTCGATGGTGGTGAACTGGCACTCCTGCGGCACATACTCGTAGAGACCAGGATAGATGCCGGGTAGCGGTGTGTCGGTGGCTGCCCCCTCCGCGAGGAGTTGGATCGTCTCGTCGGGAACGGTGGCAACAGCGGTCAGCCAGAATTCGGGGTCCTTGTCGGGAAGAAAACCTGTTTGGCTGGAATAAGCGATGGTGAGGTGCGCCTCGCTTGCCCCCATGTTCGGCCAACGTAGGTTCACAGAGTCCGTCTGATCCTTGATGGTTGGCTCTTTATCGCTTTGGAAGACGAACTCAGAGAAGCGAGGATCCTTCGGGTATTGAGGAGCCGCCTTGTGCGCGAATGGGTTGCAGGCGGCGGCGAGCGCCGCGACCGCCAGCAGCGGCACGATGGCCTTGAGTGGGAGCTTCATCCGTTATGCCCCAATGTGCACGCAGACGTACACATACTGTCCACAGATCGCGACGCGGGTCGAGTAGCTGCTAATGCCGAGATAGGTCGGCAGATTGGGACCGGTCATCCAGCGATGGTGGCGCAGATCCGCAAGCGACGCGGGAAGCCACAGATCACCCGTGTATTCGCCGGTGCAATTGTCGGCGAGGAGACTGCTCCACTCCTCGTTCGCCTCAGCGCAGATCACCATGAACCTATCTGCGGGTGCGGGGACGTACTCCTCTGACTTGAGAATGACGCGCCGGTCCAGGATGTGAAAGAACTCGTGGGTCGGAAACAGCTCGTCGAGCATTTCCGCTGACATCAGCTGACGGAAACTTACCATGGTGCGTTGTCTCCTCTCTAACGCCTTCTACTACTCGTGTCTTCATCTGCGTTGGTGGGCAGAACCGGTGGCTGTTGTCCGACCTTCCATGAATAGGTGCGTGTCATGCTCCCGTTTGTCTCGAAGCTTCTGGCCCACCCAAGCTCCTCGAAGCGTCCATTGGCGGCGTCCGGAGCGCCAGATGCTATATCTGAATCACCTTTGTTGAAGTTCCACTTGTCCCGTGCATGAACGGTGACGGTCGCGGTGACCGTGTCCCCGTTGACCTCAACCTTCGTCTCGGTGTAGGTGTTGTGATCTCCCAGGGTCCTTTGCCAGTTTGTCGTCTCCGGATAAGTGTGGGTTTCGCCGGTGCTGCTGCCGGGTGAGTGGAGCGTGATGCCGGTTTGGCCGGCTTGCGCGGCCTCGTTCGCTGCTTGCAGAGCCCCATTGAGCTCGGTATTCACGTGGTATCGGATCCCTCTGTCCTCTTCATACCCCTTCTCATAATCAATCGTCAGGGGTGTGCCCGTGTTGTCGAGGAAATGCTGATAGCATCGAGCGGCGTCGGGTTGACCCATGAGCCGTGCGGCCGCCGGACCGTGCTTCCATAATTCCCAGGATCTGTAATCTTCGGGGGTAGCTTGCCCTCTCTTTGACCCCCAGGGGAAGTCGTCGTCCCAGGTCATGGTGCGATCAGGCTGGACCGTCGTATATCCACCTGACGTGATGTAGGGCGCCGGACCCGGATCGCCAATGACAGCGGCCTGGAAGTCGTAGTACTCGAAGGATGCGACCCGTCCCTTGAGAGCAGGCTGCAGTAGAGCGGCGCGGGAGAAATGAACCCAGACAAATGCGGGAGCCAGCGACTGTAAAAGTGTGTCTGACGGCCGAATCTGCCATGTGTCGGACACCGTAAAACCATCACGTTCGATGTTCTCAATAAAATCGATGACCTCGCCCTGTAGGCGCGTCTTGTTGTCGCAATATGCGGTGATGAGGTTCTCTGCCTGCACAATGAGCGTGATGTGACTGTTGACTTGCGCTTCGATCGATACGAGCTTCGCGAGGAGCGCGATGGCGCTCTGTCCCTGCATGTTCGAAGCAACCAGGTCCTTCGCATGGGCGATGTCGTCCAACCTTTCCTGGTTGGCGCGAAGCATCGAATCAAGGTCGTTACACGTCGTGTTAAAGGAGGACAGGTCAAGCGCGTACAGCTGCGTCTTCGTTATCATGCGATATCACCTTGCGAGGACCATGCTGAGCGAGTCCGCGATTCCCTGCTCCATAGACTCGAATGCCTCCAGCATCGCTACCATGCCAGTGTGTGTTTTATGTAGTGCGTCTTGGATGTGTTTGTCTTCTACGTTGAGGATGCTGATCGGCCCGATGAGTCGCGCTGCGTAGACGCAGCTGCAGGGATCGCCGGTGGGGGGCGTGACCTCTGCCGCGGGTGAAGACCCGCCCAGGTACTGAGCAGCCGTGCGCAAGGCGTCGCTCGAAAAACTCAAGTCAGGCACTGTCGTCTCCTTTGTCCGTATGTCTGTTGGAAGACTACAAGTGGGAGGTCCCGGGAAGCAAATTGCCTCCCGGGACCTCCGATCACATGCGCAGCAATGGTCAGTGCGGCATGTAAGCGCCTAGCCAGCCCTGGGATGCGATGAACACCAGGGTGCACAGGACCAGGAGCAGACCGACCGAGTAGGGGGCGGCCTTCTTGAGGATCTCCGCGTCGGAACCCTTTGAATCGACGGCAGTCGCGGCGATCGCGAGGTTTTGCGGGGATACGATCTTGCCGATGCCGCCGCCAATGGTGTTGGCGGCCAGCAGGATGGACGGGTCGAGGCCCGCACCGGCCGCGGCGGTCGACTGCAGGTTTGCGAAGAGCGCGCCTGCCGAGGTCGCCGAACCGGCGACGGCCGTACCGATCCAGCCCAGGATGGGGGAGAGGAATGCGAAGGCCGCGCCCGTCGTCGCCAGCGCGGCGCCGATCGAGGTGGTCTGGCCCGAGAAGTTCATGACGAAGGCCAGAGCCATGACCGAGGCGATTGTCAGGATGGCCATGCGCAGCGAGTAGATGGTCCGCGGCAGGACTGCGAACATCTCACCCACGGAGGTCTGGAAACGACCGCCCGAGGAGTTCGTCCCGTACACGATGGCGACGATGATGCCGGTGACGAAGATCCAGGTGCCGGGGTTGGACAGGATCTGCAGCGTGTAGATCGCGGCGGTCGACGGGGAGCTATCGGCGGTCAGTAGACTGCCGTAGATGCCGGGCCACGGGACCTTCACGTCCGTCGAGGAGAAGAAGGCCGCGACGGGCTTGGCCAGCTTCGTGATCGCGATGATGACGACGACGAGGACGTAGGGCAGGAGCGCCAGGCTGATACGCGAGCCGGTGGGCTTGTCGGCCTCGTCGGCCTCGGTCGCACACTCCGCCGGGGTCGTCGGACCCCACACCAGTAGGAAGATGTAGCAGGCGGCGAATCCGAGCAGGGAGGCAACGACAGCGGTCAGCTCGTAGGAGATCGAGGGAGTGAAGAAGTGACCGATGCCGGCGGCCGCACCGGCTACCAGGGCGAGGGGCCAGAGCTGGCGCACGCCGCGCGCACCGTCGAGGATGAACAGCATTAGGAAGGGGATGAACAGACAGAAGATCCACGTCAGGTGCCCCATGTCGCCGGCGACGACGACGGGGTCCGCGCCGCCGAGCTTGCCCGCGGTCGTCGTGGGGATGGCCATGGCGCCGAAGCCGACGTTGATGGCGTTGCCGACGACGGCCACGACGGCTGCCTTGATCTTCGGGACGCCGAGGGTCACGAGCATCGCGCAGGTGATGGCCACGGGAGCGCCGAAGCCAGCCAGGCCCTCGAGCAGGCCGCAGAAGCACCAGGCAACGATGAGGGCCTGGGCGCGCTGGTCGCCTCGGCCGATCGTGTTAAAAACGGCCTTCAGGTCGGCACTGCGGCCCGACTTTTCGGTGAGGTTGTAGAGCCACACGGCCGCGATGATGATGTAGATGATCGGCATGAAGCCCATCGCCGCGCCCTGCGTGCCGGCCAGGAGTGCCATGCCGACGGGCATCTTGAAGGCGAGGACAGCGATGCCCAGGGACAGCACCAGGGAGATGATCGAGCACCAGTGGGTGGCGACCTTGAAGACGCCCATGAGGACGAAGAAGACGACGAGCGGGAGAAGCCCGACGACGGCTGTCAGGAAGACGTTGCCCGCGACTGCAGTTGTCGACGGGGTAAAGGATTGGGCGAACAACAGGGGGGTCATGGATGCTCCGCGCGTCGATGTGTGGGACATTGGACCTAATCATCATGACATATGAACGGGGTGACGCACATACTTTTGGGTGTTTTCTGTGTCGTGATGGTGATGCGCATCGCGCCGCATCTCACGTCCAGTATGCGCAGCGCCTGCTCGCGGGCGGTTCCTCGTCGATAAACTACGAAGCGTGAAGACTACATCCGCTGTTCCCGTCCCCTCCGGCTCGCGTATGCCGATCCGTAAGTATCGGCCGTTCCTCGATACGAATCCGATCGATCTGCCGGATCGCCAGTGGCCCTCCAAGCGCATCACGAAGGCGCCGCGCTGGATGTCCACCGACCTGCGCGATGGCAACCAGGCCCTCATCGAGCCGATGGACCCGGCTCGTAAGCGCCGCATGTTCGACCTGCTCATCAAGCTGGGGTACAAGGAGATCGAGATCGGTTTCCCCGCGGCCTCGCAGACCGACTACGACTTTGTGCGTTCCCTGATCGAGGACGACGCGGTGCCCGAGGACGTGACGATCTCGGTGCTCACCCAGTCTCGCCCGGAGCTGATCGAGCGCACGGTCGAGGCTATGGTTGGCTTCCCGCGCGCGACGGTGCACCTCTACAACGCGACGGCTCCCGTGTTCCGTGAGGTCGTCTTCCACGCTGATAAGGCGCAGACGGTTGAGCTCGCCCAGTCCGGTGCGCGCGAGATTATTGCGCAGGCCGAGAAGCGCCTGGGCGATGAGACCATCTTCGGTTTCGAGTATTCGCCCGAAATTTTCGTGGATACGGAGCTGGATTTCGCCCTTGAGGTGTGCGAGTCCGTCATGGACGTGTGGGAGCCGGGCGAGGGACGCGAGATTGTCCTGAACCTGCCCTCCACGGTTGAGCGCGCGACCCCGAACGTGTTCGCCGATCAGATCGAGTGGATGAGCCGCAACCTGAGCCGCCGCGAGTACGTGGCGCTGTCCGTGCACCCGCACAATGACCGCGGGACGGGCGTGGCGACGGCCGAGCTGGCGCTGCTCGCCGGCGCGGACCGCATCGAGGGCTGCCTGCTGGGCCAGGGCGAGCGCACCGGCAACGTCGACCTGGTGACGCTGGGGCTGAACCTGTTCAGCCAGGGAATCGATCCGGGCATCGATTTCTCGGATGTGGATGCTATCCGTCGTACTGTGGAGCACTGCACGCAGATGGAGACCTCCCCGCGTGCTCCCTACGTCGGCGACCTCGTGTACACGAGCTTCTCCGGTTCGCACCAGGATGCGATCAAGAAGGGCTTCACCGCCCGCAAGGCCAAGGTCGACGCGGCTGGCGGCAACGAGGAAGCGGTCGTGTGGGAGCTGCCCTACCTGCCGATCGACCCGCACGACGTGGGCCGCTCGTACGAGGCCGTGGTGCGCGTGAACTCGCAGTCCGGCAAGGGCGGCGTCGCCTACCTCATGTCGACGGCACACGCCCTCGAGCTGCCGCGTCGCCTGCAGGTGGAGTTCTCTCGCATCGTCCAGCGCCACACGGACACCTACGGCGGCGAGATTAACGCGGATCTGCTGTGGCAGATCTTCGCCGACGAGTACCTGCCGACGAACGCTGCGCCGGGCCTGGAGTCGTGGGGTCGCTTCGATCTGCGCTCCTCGCAGGTGGGCACCATGGATGATGAGCATGTCGAGCTGAACGCGACGCTCACCGACAACGGCGAGGTCGTGAAGGTTCACGCGCAGGGCAAGGGTCCGATCGACGCGTTCGTGTCCGCCCTGCACGAGTTCGACCTGGATGTGCGCATCCTCGACTACTCCGAGCACGCGATGAGCCAGGGCCGCGATGCGCGCGCTGCCGCCTACGTGGAGGCGGCCGTGGATGGCCAGATCGTGTGGGGCGTCGGCATCGACTCCTCGATCACTCGCGCGTCCTACAAGGCCGTCATTTCGGCGGTGAACCGCGCCCTGCGCTGAGCGCGCGCGAAAACGATAGGGACCCCGGCCTCGTTCAAAGTGACGAGGCTGGGGTCCTTCGTATGCGTCAGTGCCCTCAGGAGGCGGCCCTCAGGAGACGGGGGAGTGCGCGAAGAGCTCGAGGCTGCGGCGCACCTGCCCGGCGAGGATGCGGGAGATTCGCTCCGTGAGGAGGGCGGGATCAGCGCTCATGTCGGAGGCGAGCCACTGGGTCACGTGTCCGAGCACGCTGAGCGTGAAGTGCTCGGTGATGAACTCACGGTCGTCGGGGCGCACGGTCAGGCCGTTGGAGTCATGGTCGACGATGGGTTCCATGACGGCGCGCAGCTGCTTGTAAAGGAAGACCTGGAGATCTTCCATGGACAGGGTTGAGACAACGGAGCGCGTCTCTTCGCGGTGGGTCTGCATCCATGTGAGCATGGCGAGCAGTCCCTTGGACCACTCCTCGTGGGAGGAGTGGTCCTTGATCTGGTCGGCAACCTCGCGCTTGAAAACCCAGACGGTCAGGTCACGGATGTCGGCGAAGTGGTAGTAGAAGGCCTGGCGGGTCACGCCGGCGGTGCGCGTGAGACCGGAGACGGTCACCTTCGACAGGGGGACTGTTTGGAGTGCGTCGCGCAGGGCGTGCGCGAGCATCGTTTTCGCATCGGTGTGGGGCATCGGAGATCCTCGTCGACATGAAAAGAGAGGTTACGAGCAAACTGTACAGGTTGGATCGCGGATCCGCGAAATTTCAGTGCAATGTGCGACTGACCAATTGTATAGCTCAGATTGGCTTGTATGCATCCGGAAACGTCGTTCTTGGGTGGTGGAGTGTATGGTTCAGCCCCGGCCTCGCCATTCGGGCGAGGTCGGGGCGAGAGGGCTGCGTGTCTGTCCCTGTGCGGTTGGTGGGAATAACCGCGTTACCTGGCCAGGCGAGCCAGGGCGGGGGTGGTCTGGTCGGTCATGAGTACTCGCATGCGAGCAATCGCGAGTGAGGGGTTGACCTCGAGGCCGGAGAGCATCCACTGTCCGATGTGGGCTGTGGTCGCCAGGGCGAAGTGCTGGGCGACGACGTCGCGCGCTGTGGCCGAGGCAGAGCCGGGCAGGCGGGACTCGATGAGCTCCTGGATGTGAGAGGTCAGGAACGCCCACAGGTCGTTCGGCTCGATGGTCTTCATGGCCGAGGCGGTCTCGTCGCGATGGTTGTGCATCCAGGTCATGGTGGCCTCGATAGCGTCGAGCCATTCTCCCGAACTGGCGGTCAGGCGAGATGTGACTTCCTCGCGGAAAACCCAGGCGTTGAGGTCGCTCAGGGAGTTGAAGTGGTAGTAGAACGCTTGACGGGTGACCCCAGCGGAACGTGTCAGCGCGCTGACAGAGATCTTTGACAGGGGGGTCTGGGTCAGTGCCTGACGCAGTGCAGTGCCAAGCTTTTCGCGGGCATCGATCGGGGGTGCCATCTGTATCCTTCCTTCGACGGTTATGAGTAAACCATAACCAGTTACGAAGAAACTATCTACTCGAAAACTGCTTGCCGGCTGTGTAACCGACCACGCTGTCAGTTTCTCATATATTGTTGTCAGTGCCCGTCTGAGGGCTTGTCGGTGAATGTGACAGTGCACTTCACAATTAATTCCGCACCCTGCGATGCATGTGGGCATCACGTCACTGCGACTGTTCCGACGTGACACAATGTCCGTGTGATGAAGTCCTATCGAGACGAGGCGATCGTCCTGCGCACCCACAAGCTGGGCGAAGCGGATCGCATCATCACGCTTCTCACCGCTGAGCATGGCCAGGTGCGTGCCGTTGCCAAGGGGGTGCGCAAGACGACTTCCAAGTTCGGTGCGCGCGTCGAACCCTTCTCCGTCATCGACGCCCAGCTCCATCGTGGCCGCACCCTCGATACCCTGACCCAGGTTGCATCCATCGCCCAATACGGTGACGCGATCGCCGCCAACTACGACCTCTTCCTCGCGGCCACCGTCATCGTTGAGACCGCCGAACGCCTCACGACGGATGCGCAGGACGGCACGCATTCCCAGTACTTGCTCCTCCTCGGCGCACTCAACGCCCTCGCGAGGGAACGCCACGACCCGACCCTCATTCGTACCTCGTACACGCTGCGCGCTCTCGCCCTGGCCGGATGGGCGCCCTCCTGTTTCGACTGCGCCGTGTGTGGCACCCAGGGACCCCACTCCTCGTTCTCCATCCCCGACGGAGGCACCGTCTGCGACACCTGTCGTCCGCCCGGTGCCTCCTCGCCCGCGCCCGACACGGTGGCCCTCCTCGGCCAACTGCTCAGCGGCGACTGGGAGCACGCCGACCGCTGTGAACCCTATGCGCGCACCGAGGCCTCGGGCCTCATCTCCTCGTACACTCAATGGCATCTGGAACGCCGCCTGCGCTCGCTGAGCGTTATCGATAGGAGTCACCCATGACAGACCCGCGCCCCACTCCTATGGACCGCGCCCCGCAAGACCCCACCGCGCCCCTGCTCGGACCGGGCCAATGGCACCGCGAGGCGCCCGTCTTTCGCAAGGGAGAGGCCCCCGCGCACGTCGCCCTCATCATGGACGGAAACGGGCGTTGGGCCAACAGTCGAGGCCTGGCGCGCACCGAAGGACACCGCGCCGGGGAGTACGCCCTCATGGACACCATCGCCGGTGCGATCGACGCGGGCGTGCGCTACCTGAGCGTCTACACTTTCTCGACCGAAAACTGGAAGCGTTCGCCCGCGGAAGTCTCCTTCATCATGAACTACGCCTCCGACGTGCTCGCCCGTCGCACCGACCAGCTCGCGCAGTGGGGCGTGCATGTGCGCTGGAGCGGGCGCCGACCCAAGCTGTGGAAGAGCGTCATCAACGCGCTGGAGAAGGCCGACCGTGCGACCTCGCACTGCAAAACCCTCGACCTCATCATGTGCGTCAACTACGGTGGACGCGCTGAGCTTGCCGACGCCGCCAGATCCATCGCCGAGGACGTCGCGGCCGGGCGCCTGAGCCCGCGCGGCGTCACGGAAAAGACACTGTCGCGCCACCTCTACCTGCCAGACGTCCCCGACGTTGACCTCATGATCCGCACGTCGGGCGAACAGCGCCTCTCCAACTACCTGCTGTGGCAGATGGCGTATGCGGAAATGATGTTCGTCAATACGCCCTGGCCGGCCTTCGACCGTGAAGAGCTGTGGGGGTGTCTAGAAGAGTTCGCGGGCCGTGATCGTCGCTTCGGCGGCGCCGTCGACCGTGTCGCCAGCTCCTAGTCGTTATCCGCACTGTCTGGCGCGAGCGGCGGCGTTCACCGTGCGGCGCTTGCGGCGGCCCCACGCAATCTTCGCGGCGATCAGCGTGGCGATGAGGGCGAGGCCCGCCCACCCCCAGGGGGAGCCTGCAACTGCGCGGATCGCGGCCGCAAAGACCGCGAGCGTGCCCAGGCCATACAGGAGAGCCCAGAGGATGCACCCGGGGATCATCGCGAACGTGTAGGTGCTCCAGCGCATGCGTACCAGGCCCGCGCCCGCGTTGACGGCGGTCTGGATGCCGACCGTCAGGAAGCACAGGGGAATGACGATGATTCCCCACTTGTCCAGGATGGCCGCGCCCTTGCGGGGAATGGGGCCGTCGAACCAGCGTGCGACGGCGCCGACGAAACCTTGGCGCCCGTTCGCTCGAACCGCGCCCGAGGCGGCACCTCGCGCCAGCCAATAGGTGAGCTGGGCGCGGAAGAGAACGACCACGAAAAGGAAGACGAAGAGCCAGATGCCCTCGCGTGCGAAGGCGGGGACCATGGAGTCGATACCGGCGGCAAACATGACGCTCCCAGAGTGAGGCTCAGCAAACGAAGCCTATCCTAACCTGTGAGGTGGGGTGTCGAAAAGGCCTGGGAGTGCATCCGCCTCCCAGGCCTCTTCGTGCACGTATCGCGCCGTTAGCTCTTGGCGCGGCAGGAGCTGCATACGCCAAACAGTTCCAGCGAGTGCTCAACGTCGCTGAACCCGTGCGCGGTGGCGACGGACTCCACCCACGACTCGATCTGCGACTGCTCGATCTCCTCGGTGAAACCGCATTCGCGGCACACCAGGTGGTGATGATGATGGTGTGTCGTGCACGAGCGGTAGAGGGCCTCGCCCTCGGAGGAGCGCAGCGTGTCAACCCGTCCGTCCTCCGCGAGGCTCTGAAGCGAGCGGTAGACGGTCGCCAGCCCCACGCGCTGCCCCTGACCGTGCAGGTCTTCGAAGATCTGTTGGGCGCTGCGGAAGTCGCTGACGCGCGTGAGCTCGTCGAGGACTGCTTGACGCTGCTTCGTCATGCGCTGCATGGTGTTCCCTCCGTCGTCATGCGTCTGCGTGAGCGGTCTGTTCGTGCTCTGGGTGCTGGCTGTGGCCTCGTGCCGCGCGAATCCTGCGCACCCTGCGGACACGATCCACAATAGCCCTGATCCCGAAACCAATCGCGTATAGAGCGATGGCTCCCACAACGATCGTGGCGCCGGGGGAGAGGTCGACGAAGTAGGTCAGGGACAGGCCCGACGTGCAAATGATGACGCCCAGAGCCATCGCGATGCCCATCGTTGAGCGGAATGAACGCGCACCCAGCTGTGCAATGGCGACGGGGACGACCATGAGGGCGCTCACGAGGAGCGATCCGACGACGCGCATCGCGACAGCGACAGTCAGCGCCGACAGAACCGCGATGAGGAGGGAGAGCGTGCGCACAGGTAGACCCGTTGAGCGCGCGAAGTCCTCGTCGTTGGTGACCGAGAAGAGCGCGGGAGCCAATCCCACGCCGAGGGCCACGATCGCGATCCCGAGGATCGTGATGAGCGTGATGTCGCTCCAACGCACCGTCGAGATTGACCCGAAAAGGTAGGAATTGAGCTGCGCGGAGGTGCCACCAGCCAGGCCGATCAGCAGGACACCGCCGGCGATGCCGCCGTAGAACAGCATGGCCAGGGCCGTGTCCCCGGACGTGCGGCCACTCTGGCGCACCAGCTCAATGGTGATCGCGCCGAGCAGTGAGATGATCACCGCACCCGGGACCGCCCACGAGTCGGCGGGGCTCACGTTCGCGAACGTGCCGACCAGCCAGCCGAGCGCAACGCCGGTCAGAGAGATGTGTCCGATGCCGTCTCCGAGCATCGCGAGCCTGCGGTGCACGAGATACGTGCCGATGATTGGGGCGGTGAGGCCCACGATGAGGGCAGCCAGCAGCGAACGCTGCATCATCGGCGAGGACAGGAGGGTCGTCAGTGCGTCAATCATGCGTCGCTCCCGTCTAGATTCCACTCACGAGGCCGTGGTCGGTCGGTGCGGCCCCGGGTTCGATGGTGGGGTGGCAGTGGTCGCCGCCACCGTGGTGTTGTTCGTGGTCGTCCTCGATGTGGGGCGGACCGTCGTAGGAGACGTGACCCGCGCTGATGTGCAGCTCTCGGTCGAGGAGGGGGCCGAGCTCGCCGAGCTCGTGCAGGACGATGAGGATCGTCGTCCCCTCCGCCTTGGCCTCGGCGACGATCTGCGCCAGGCGTGCGCGCGAGGCCGCGTCAATTCCGGCCATCGGCTCATCCATGATGAGCAGCTCGGGACGGCGAACGAGGGCGCGGGCGATGAGGACGCGCTGCGCCTGTCCGCCCGAGAGGATGTTGAGGGGGGAGTGAGCGCGGTGAGACATGCCGACGCGTTCGAGGGCGGCCATCGCCTTCGCGGTGTCGCCCGGAAGCGCCCACAGGCGACGAGGCCCAAGCAGGCCGGATCGCACGACCTCGATCGCGCTGGCGCTGATCGCGCCGCCCGAGGAGATACGCTGAGGCACGTAGCCGATCTTGTTCCAGGGGACGCGGCGACGGGTGGTGACCGAGTGACCAAAGAGCCGGGCGTCGCCGCTGGTGATGGGCGCGGTGCCGAGCAGGGCCTTGAGGGTGGTGGACTTGCCGGAGCCGTTCGACCCCGTGATCGCGACGGTCTGGCCTGCGGGAATGCTGAGCGAAATGCCATGCAGGATCAGGTCTGTATCCCAGGCCACGTGCAGATTATCGAGACGCACGACGGCGGTCGCCTCCGAGTGGGAGGCTCCCGCCGTCGTGGGAGTGAAAGTCGTTGTCACTGGCAGTCAAGAGCTTTCGTCAGAGCGTCAATGTTGGAGTTCATCGTTGCAGCGTAGTCCTTGGATGCGTCGGTCTGGGACTCGATCGGATCCAGGACGGCCGTTGTGATGCCGAGGTCGTCGGCCAGGGTCTGGGCGACCTTGGGGTCGATGAGGGCCTCGGTGAAGATCGTCGTCACGCCCTGGTCCTTTGCGATCTGGGCGATCTCGGCCAGGCGCGCGGGGGAGGGAGAGGACTCGGGGTCGAGGCCGGAGATGCCGACCTGGGTCAGGCCCGTGCGATCCGCGAGGTAGCCGAAAGCGGTGTGGGCGGTCACGAAGGTCCTGACCTTGCAGGTTGAGGTCTTGGAGACGAGGGTATCGCCCAGCGTGGTCAGTTCTTCAGACAAAGCCTTCGCGTTGGCCTTGTAGGTGTCGGCGTTGGCGGAGTCGGCCTCGGCAAGCTTGTCGCCCACCAGCGTTGCGACCTTCGCCATGCGCACGGGATCCAGCCAGAAGTGCGGGTCCGTACTCATGTCGTGGTGGTGCTCGTGGCCCTCGTGGTCGTGGCCTTCCGCCTCGCCGGACTGGGCTTCGTCGGTGCCCTCTTCCTCTTCTTCTTCGGCGGGGTGGTTCGCGTCCGTACCGGCTTCAATGAGCTCTGCGGCGGGGGAGACGTCAATAACGTTCTTGGGGGCCTGCTGTTCGATGGCCTCGTCGACCGCACCCTGGAAGCCCGCGAGGTAGACGACCGCGTCCGCGGAGGACAGGGAGTCGACCATCTTCGGGGAGAGCTCAAGATCGTGGGGCTCGGCGCCGTCCGGGGTCAGCGAGGTCACGGTGACGTGGTCGCCGCCGATCTTCTCGGCCAGGTACTTCAGGGGGTAAAAGGACGCCATGACGGTCAGGGTCTCGTCCTTGGAGGTGCTACCAGAGGGTGAGGCCGAGGAGGTACAGGCGGACAGGGCGAGCGCAGTGGCGGCTGCGCAGGCGGCAGCAAGGATTCTCTTCGACATGAGAATCATTCTCTTTGCAATTGAGAATCTTTGTCAAGTCATTCTCGGAGATCGGACCCCGTTGTGAATGCTAGTGCGCGTGCCCGGTCGATCCTCGCACGATCAAATCGGGCGAGAAGACGTAGTCGGCGTGCGTGGGCACGTAGTCGGGCGTATGCAGGGCTTCGAAGAGGCTGCGCACCGCCGATGAGACAATCGATGGGACGGGCTGATGGATCGTTGTCAGCGCCGGATCCAGGTGGCCCATCAGGAAGGTATCGTCGAAGCCGATCACCGAGATATCGCCCGGGACTGACAGGCCGAGTGAGGTGATTGTGCGGATCGCGCCGAGGGCCTGCAGGTCAGAGCCGGTGATGATCGCAGTGGCGCCGCGCTCGAGGAGCGCGTGCGTGTGGGCGGCCGCGGCCTCGTACGTGTAGAAGGTTTCTTCGATGATGGGGGAGTGGTCACCGATGAGCTCGCCCATGACCTGGGTAAAGGCCTCGGCCTTGCGCAGGGCCGGGACGATGTGCGTGCGTCCCGTCAGGAGAGCGATGCGCGTATGTCCCAGTTCGTGCAGGTGCGCGACCGCCGCGCGGATGCCGAGCGCGTCCCCCGTGGAAAAATCGGGTGCTGGGACCTCCGGGCGGGCGCCATTGATCGTTACGAAGGGGATGCCGCGAGCGACGACGTCACGGTACGGCGTGAGGTCCGCAAGCAGGTCAGCATGTCTGCCGGAGACGAAGATGAGTCCGTTCACACGGTGTTCGATGAGCGAGGAGAGGTGGTCGAACTCGGATGTCGCGCCAGGCGTCTGCGAACGAATGAGAGCAATGCCGCCCGCGCGAGAAATCTCCTCCTGGAGGTGGTGGGCGAAGGATGCGAAGATCGGATTCGTGAGCTCTGGCACGATGACGCCGATCGTTGGCGTGGTGGGTGTGCGCTCGGTGGCCGGGCGGTCGTATCCCAGCTCGTCAATAGCGGTGAGGACCCTGCGGCGGGTATCTTCGGAGACTTGACCGACGCCGTTAAAAACGCGCGAAACAGTTGCAGTTGAGACGCCCGCGTGCATGGCAATATCGGCCATGCTCGTGCGATTTTTCGTCATCGACTCAACACTCCTTTGGGTCTTCGCGCGCGGCTATTTCCCTACAAATGTAACAGCTTGCACACAATTGCGAAAATTGTTGCAGAAACAAAATCGGGGGTATTACAGTGAGTCCTGTAGCTGGTCGCTGATGGTGGCGACCACCTGACCAACACAGGAGTAATAATGCGACGTGGCATCGCAGCACTCGGCGTCATCGCGGCAGCTACCGCCCTGGCCGCCTGCAACAACGGCACGACGTCCCCTTCCTCTTCCTCCTCGGACGGCGCCAAGACCGACGCCGTGGCGACCCTGACGATCTGGGCGGACGACACCCGCTTCACGCAGGTTGAGACCATCGCCGAGGACTTCACCGCCAAGACCGGCGTGAAGGTGGATGTCGTCCAGAAGTCCGAGTCGGACATGGACACCGAGTTCACCACCCAGGTTCCCACTGGCAACGGCCCCGACCTGATCGTCATGGCCCACGACAAGCTGGGCGCGCTCGTCTCTAACGGCGTCGTCGCTCCCGTTGACCTGGGTGAGGCTAAGTCCCAGTTCGCTGACATCGCGGTCAAGGGCGTGACCTACAACGGCCAGACCTACGGCGTTCCCTACGCCATCGAGTCCGTTGCCCTGGTGCGTAACAACGCGCTCACCAAGGATGAGCCCAAGACCTACGACGACATGATCGCCTCCGGTAAGACCACCGGCGTTGAGTACCCCTTCATTATCCAGATGGGCGACAAGGGCGATCCCTACCACTTCTACGGCTTCCAGACCTCCTTCGGAGCCCCTGTTTTCAACACGAACGCTGACGGCGAGTACACCTCCGAGCTGGCCATGGGCGGCTCCGGCGGCACCGATTTCGCCAACTGGCTGAAGGCTCAGGGCGACGCGGGTGTGCTCTCCCCGTCCATCACCGCCGACATCGCCAAGCAGGCCTTCCTCGATGGCAAGGCTGCCTACACGGTGACCGGCCCGTGGAACGTCGCCGCCTTCCGTGAGGCCGGCATGGACGTGTCCGTCCTGCCGATCCCCTCGGCTGGCTCGCAGGCCGCTCAGCCCTTCGTTGGCGTCCAGATGTTCTACCAGAGCGCCAAGTCCGCCAACCCGGTTGCCGCCAAGCAGTTCTTCAACTACCTGGCCACCCCCGAGGCTCAGACCCAGATGCAGAAGCTCGGCGGTCGCGCGTCCGCGATGCCCTCCGTTTCGCAGGCTTCGGACGATCAGGACATCAAGGACTTCTCGAAGGTCGCCGAGTCCGGTGCTCTCGCTCCCGCGATCCCCGCGATGGGTTCCGTGTGGAACTTCTGGGGCCAGACCGAGGCCAACATCGTGAGCGGCGCCGAGGCTCCTGCCGACGGCTGGTCGACGATGATCACGAACATCAACAACGCGATCGCTTCCAAGTGATCGTGAGCGCTGGGCGCTAGCCGCCCGCGCGCAACGCGCTCGCCTCCGGTGAGCACCGCCTCACACCCGACCGCCTCCCACGCGGCGGGCGGGTGTGAGGCCCTCTGATAGCAGCGCCGCTGAGCGGCGCGCGGCACCACCGGTGCCACCTTCTGTCGCCAGTCGGGGCAGAACCAAGTCGCAATGACGCGCGAACGCGCACGTGTGGAGGACACGATGTCTGAGCCAGTGAAGGCTGCGGAAAAGAAAAAAGAGGGGCCCAAGACCTCTCATGCCAATGATGTGACCAAGCGTGGTTTCTTCGTCAAGCTCATCCTGATGATGCTCATTGACGCCCTGGGACTCTACGGAGTCTTCACCGCCTACATGGTGAAGTCCTGGATCGTCCTCGGTGTTCTCGCCGCGCTGCTCATTGTCGTGAACTGGATTTACTTCTCCAAGCGGATGATCCCCGCGAAGTACCTGGTTCCCGGCATGGTGTTCCTGCTTATCTACCAGGTGTTCGTCATGGGATACACGGGTTACGTGTCCTTCACGAACTATGGTCAGGGACACAACTCGACCAAGGAAGACGCGATCTCCTCGATCCTGAAGGCCTCCGAGCAGCGTGCCCCCGGTGCGGTCAACGTGACCGCCGCCGTCGTTGAGGATGGCTCCGGCCTCGGCCTCGTCATCGCAGATCCGACCACTGGCGCTCTCAAGGAAGGTAATCCCGACACCCCTCTGCGTGATGTTCAGGGCACTGTCTCCGTCGGCATGATCTCCGACGTCCAGGGCTACAAGGTCCTCAAGGTTGCGGACATCCTCAAGCGCCAGACCGACGTCGCCGGGCTGACCGTTCCCGTGTCCTCCGACCCGAACGACGGATACTACAAGACCGACGATGGTGCGACCGCCTACCTGGCCAAGTCGACCTACGCCTACGACGCCCAGGCCGATACCCTCACCGACACTGCCACCGGAACCGTGTACACGGCCGATAACAAGGCCGGTGTCTTCGTTGATTCCGCCGGCAACGAGCTCACCCCCGGCTGGCGCGTCTTCGTTGGCTTTAGCAACTACAAGAACATGGTGACCAGCAATGACCTGGGCGGCCCCTTCCTCAAGGCGCTCGTGTGGTCCTTCGTGTTCGCTGCGGCCTCGGTGCTCTCGACCTTCGCGCTCGGCCTCATCCTGGCCCTCGTCTTCTCCGACAAGCGCATCAAGGGCCGCAAGGTCTACCAGTCCCTCATGATCCTGCCCTACGCCTTCCCGGCCTTCCTGGCCACCCTGGTGTGGAAGGGCATGCTCAACACGGACTTCGGCTTTATCAACCAGGTCTTCCTTGGCGGTGCCCACGTTCCGTGGCTCGATAACGGCCTGCTCGCCAAGCTTTCGATTCTCGGCGTGAACCTGTGGCTGGGCTTCCCCTACATGTTCCTCGTCTGCCTCGGTGCCCTGCAGTCCCTGCCGGGCGACATTGAAGAGGCTGCGAAGATCGACGGCGCCTCCGGCCTGCGCACCGTCTGGTCCATCAAGCTGCCGCTGGTGCTGCAGTCGACCGTGCCGCTGCTGATCGCCTCCTTCGCGTTCAACTTCAACAACTTCTCGCTCATCTACATGCTGACGGGTGGCGGGCCGAACTACCCGGGCCTGTCGGTGCCCGTCGGTGAGTCCGACATCCTGATTTCGATGGTCTACAAGATCGCCATCGATTCCGGAACCCCGAACTACGGCCTCGCCTCGGCCATGTCTATCGTCATCTTCATCGTCGTGGGCGTGATCGCGTGGCTTGGCTTCCGTCAGACGAAGACCCTTGAGGAGCTGTGATGAGCGCTGCAACCGTTTCTAAGAAGCATGATGGAAGCACCCTCAAGGGTGCCCGCTGGTGGGCCGAGGTCGGCTGGCGTCACATCGTCGCCATCCTGACGATCATCTACTGCGTCATCCCGCTGCTCTACGTCCTGTCGGTGTCCCTGAACCCCGGCGCGACGCTGACCGGTTCGAACTCGCTGTTCTCGAAGATCTCGTTGGAGAACTTCCAGGCGCTGGGGAGCGGCAAGTACGCCATGTACTGGTCGTGGATCCTCAACTCCCTGATTGTGTCGACTGCGACCGCGATTGGCACGGTCCTCATGGGCGCCGCGGCTGCCTATGCGTTCAGCCGCTTCCGCTTCAAGGGCCGCCGCGCGACCCTGACCGGCCTGCTGCTGGTGCAGATGTTCCCGCAGATGCTGGCCTTCGTGGCCCTGTTCCTGCTGCTCCTGGGCATCCAGGACATCTTCCCGGTGCTGGGTCTGAACTCCAAGCTCGGTCTGATCTGCGTCTACCTGGGTGGCGCGCTTGGTTCGAACACGTTCCTGCTCTACGGCTTCTTCAACTCGATCCCGCGTTCGCTCGATGAGGCGGCCATGATTGACGGCGCGACCCACGCGCAGACTTTCTGGACGATCATCATGCCTCTCGTGCGTCCCGTCCTCGCGGTTGTCGGCCTGCTGAGCTTCATTTCCTCGCTCGGTGACTTCGTGATCGCCCGCGTGGTCCTGCAGGATCAGAGCCAGTTCACGCTGGCGGTCGGCATGTACATGTGGGCTGCCGACTCGCGTACTGCCCCGTGGGGCATCTTCGCCGCTGGCTCCGTGATCGCGGCCATCCCGGTGGTCCTGCTGTTCCAGTACCTGCAGAAGTACATCGTGTCCGGCCTGAC
>FLSB01001791.1_pt2 | contig 24004 bp, 20 predicted proteins | sample 1550551 | NCBI WGS metagenome assembly FLSB01 (sample SAMEA4031774, study PRJEB14383) | metagenome | biome: human; feature: oral; material: saliva | place: Philippines | collected 2014 | reverse complement strand
CGTCCGCGCCGCGAGCTTCGCTCGGCGCGTCGGCTCGAAGCCCGGACAGGCCCCGGCCCCGCCGGCGCCCTCCACACTGGCGGCGTGTGGTGCCCGGTCAGGCCTTGCAGCCCCGCCGGTGCCCTTGGCCTGGGCTTATCCGGATAGGTTGTGCGCACGCGGATAGGTTATGTGCATCCGGATAGGTTACTAAGCTATCCGGATGCTCGTTACCTATCCGGATGTTGCTTACCTATCCGTATGTGAGCTGGCGGCCGACGACCTTGACCTCTCCACTCGAGCGAGCCCGCATTTAGGCTTGTTGCTAAGTGGTGTTACACCACTTAGCCGGGTATTACACCAGTTCGGAGGTGGTGTAATGCCTCCTAACTGGTGTAATGCTCCCGAACTGGCGTCATGATCCCGAACTGGTGTCATGCTCCCTAACTGGTGTCATGCCCCTTGGTCTGGTCCTGTGTAGGGCATGGGGATGGTTCCCCGACAATGTCGCACGTAATTCCCCTGTGGCTATTTCAAACCTTGAATTTGCATCGTTGGAATTGCAACGTTTTGAGCGGCGCTCGAAAAATGACCGAGGGAAATTATGTGCGACTTTTTTCTGGTCGGGTACTGTGGTCCCGATGTGAACCCGGCGGCCCAATACTGGTGGCGTGTTGCGCGTTGCTCGGCCAGTTCCACCTCGCCCTCAGCCTTCGCACTACTTAATCGCTGAGCTCCCACCAATTTCGCATGCAATTTCCCTGTCAACCTTTCATGTATTGAAAGATGAGCGTTGGAATTGCAACGTTTTCAGACTCTGTTGAATCTTCACCTCATCGAATTGCGTGCGACTTTTGGGGGCAGGCTGCGCTACCCGCTCGCCCGCCACGCAGCTCGTCCATGCGCCGCACGGAGGGCACCTCGGGCACAACGAAGGCGGGGCCGGCACCCGACCCCCGCCCGAAGCGTTCTTACTCCTGGTCGCCGCCGCGGCCTCGCGGCGTGATCTGGGGCCACTCGCGGTCGATGTTCGCGTCCTTGCCCTGCTTGCGCAGGTACTTCTCGAAGTCCTCGGCCCAATCCTGGTGAGCCTGGAGCTGGTAATCCATGAGCTCCAGGGCGCTCATGGACCCCAGCTGCGGGTACTTATCCACCATGCCGGCGAGCACGTCGAGCGTCATGGCCACGTCGACCTCGGCCGTGTGAGCGTCCGGGGAAGCGACCGCCCCGTAGACGGGCGCCATCTCCGTCAGCGTCTTCTTGCCCTTGCGGAAGCGGTCGAGCTTGCGGTCCAAAACCAGCGGGTCGACGACCAGCATCGGCGCGCCCTCGAGGCGCTCCTCGAAGGACCCCAGGTGGTGGCGGCGCAGCTCCTGGTTGACCAGCGTGATGTCGTAGGTCGCGTTGAACGCGACGACCGGGTATCCGCGCAGCCAGTGCTCGACGATGGAACCGGCCAGCTCGTGGAGGACCTCCTCGATGGGGCGGCCGTCGCGGCGCGCCTGTTCGGTCGTGATGCCGTGGACGGCCGTGGCCTGCTCGGGGATTTCGACGCCCGGGTCGGTCAGCCACGTGGCCACCTGGTCGGGGGCGCTGACACCGCTGCGGTAGGACGCGCCGTCGATGCGCAGCACCAGCGCGGCGGTGACGAGGCGATCCTTGAGCGCGCGCACGCCCGTCGTCTCGGTGTCAAAACCCATCCACGGGTCGTCGATCCAGCTCATGATTGCTCCTAGCCTTGCCGGTGACTCCAGTGTGGCAGAGGGTGGGCACATCTGCGTCCCGGAGGCAGTGGAAGCGTGCCCGAGGCAGTAGAATCGGGTCATGAGCGACGAAGTGGAAATCGGTCGTGGCAAGCGCGGGCGCCGCGCCTACACGCTGGACGATATCGCCCTCGTGCCCTCGCGGCGCACCCGGGATCCCGAGGACGTCAACGTGGGCTGGCAGATCGACGCCTACCACGTCGACATTCCCGTGATGGCGGCCCCGATGGACTCGGTGATGAGCCCGGAGACGGCGATCGCCTTCGGTCGCCTCGGCGGCATCGGCGTGCTTGACCTGGATGGCTTGTGGACCCGCTACGAGGACCCGACGCCGATCCTCGAGCGCATCTCCCACCTGGGCGAGGAGGAGTCGATCGCGTCCCTCCAGCGCATCTATTCTGAGCCGATCAAGCCCTCGCTGATTACCGCGCGCCTTAAGCAGCTGCGCGAAGCCGGCGTGGTTGTGGCCGGCAAGCTCTCGCCTCAGCGCGTGCAGAAGTACTGGCGCGCGGTCGTGGATGCGGGCGTCGACCTGTTCATCATTCGCGGCTCAACGGTTTCAGCCGAGCACGTCTCCTCGCGCAGCGAGCCTCTCAATCTCAAGCGTTTCATCTACGAGCTGGACGTCCCCGTGATCGTCGGCGGCGTGTGCACGGACACGGCGGCCCTGCACCTGATGCGCACGGGCGCGGCGGGCGTCCTCGTCGGTTTCGGCGGGGGTGCGGCGCATTCGACGCGCCAGTCCCTGGGTGTGCACGCGCCGATGGCGACGGCGATCGCGGATGTGGCGGCAGCCCGGCGCGACTACATGGACGAGTCTGGCGGCCGCTACGTGCACGTCATCGCGGACGGCGGCATTGGCCGCTCCGGTGACCTGTCGCGCGCGATTGCGTGCGGCGCGGACGCCGTCATGCTGGGTGCGGCCATCGCTCGCGCGGAGGAGGCTCCCGGGCGCGGCTGGCACTGGGGGTCGGAGGCGACGCACCCGGATATGCCGCGCGGCCAGCGCGTCCACGTGGGTACGACGGGCACGCTCGAGCAGATCCTCTATGGTCCCTCGACGCGCGCGGATGGTTCGCTGAACTTCATTGGCGCGCTCAAGCGGACCATGGCCTCGATGGGATACTCGGAGGTCAAGGATCTGCAGCGCGCCCAGGTGGTCGTGTCCCCGTACTCGGCGTCCTGACCTTCGTTCGCTCCGCGACGAGTCCGGGGCCGGGTATGACGAGGCCGGGGGAGCGCCGCGACGTCGGCTTAGTTTGACGAGGCCGGGGTTGTTTCTCGCTGCCGGGTGCACGCTCGCCCGGCAGCGCCTTGTATTTTCGGGAATATTCTCAACGTCTTCCGCACACGTGTGCATGTGATTACACTTGTCATAACTCGTGTTGCAGTTGGTAAAGACGCCTGCGGCACGGGGCTGGTCGGCCCCTCACGGTGAGGTGAGGTTGAGAGGACATCCCGATGAAGTGCGGGACACGGTCACTAGCTGTATTCGGCGCGCTCGCGTTGTCCGCGATCGGGCTTGTGCCCGCTGCCTGGGCGGCCGATGTTGGCCAATCGAGCTCGGCGGAAGCACGTCAGTCGGGAGCCGCGCAGGCTGGCACTGAGCAGGCCCAGTCAGGTGCGGCGCAGCCTGAGGAGCCGACGCAGCCCGCTCAGTCTTCCGCCCCCGCGACTTCCGCGCAGTCGAGCGATGCCAGCCCAAGCCTCGTCGATACGCCGATCCCGGATATTCAGGCCGTGGGCGCGGGGGATGACTCCGCCATGGTGGGGGCCGCCGTGACGACGCTTGGCGTTGTGACGGCCTCGTACCCGGCAGCCGAATCCGGGCTGGGCGCGACACTGGACGGCTACACGATTCAGACCCCCGGCTCGGGTGGCGCGTGGGATGAGGGACGCGCGAGTTCGCACGCTCTGTTTGTCTACGCAGGGAAGAACGGCCAGGTTCCAGCGGTCGGAACGTGCGTGCGCGTCACCGGCACCGTCGGCGAGTTCCCCGCGACGACCGCGAAGGGAAACCCCCAGAGCCTCACCCAGTTAACGGCGACCTCCGTGAGTAACGTTGAGGGCTGCCAGGCCGTGACCCCCACGCCGGTGACCGGCGTCCCCACCCCCGATCAGGCGGAGCCCTACGAGTCGACGCTCCTCGCGCCCCAGGGCACGTGGACCATCACCGACAACTACCAGACGAACCAATACGGCACCCTCGCCCTCACCCCAGGTGAGAGCCCGCTGCGCTCGGCCACCGACGTGGTCGCACCCGGGCAGGCGGCCCGCGACTACGAGGCGGCCAATGCCGCACGCGTCATTGCCTTGGATGATGGCACGAACACGAACCTGCTGAAGGGGGCGGCCACCGAGGCCGCCTACGCCTACCTGGCCAACGGCTCTCCCGCACGCGTCGGCTACCACGTGTCCTTCGCGGGGCCGGTTGTCCTCGAACCCAGGCACGGGTCCTTCGTTTTCCAGCCAACTTCCATGGTCGCCGGGCATCCGGACCGCTCACCCGTGACCATCACGGGGCAGCGTCCGAGCGCCCCCACGGTCGGAGGCGACACGCGCGTCGCGACGTTCAATGTCCTCAACTATTTCTCCGACCTGGGCGTCGACGAGGCCGGATGCACGGGCTACCCCGACCGTACGGGTGCCTTCGTGACGGCGAAGAAGTGCAAGGTGCGCGGCGCGTTCTCGCGCGAGGCCTTCGCGAACCAGGAGGCCAAGATCGTCTCCGCGATCAACGCCTTGGGCGCCGACGTGGTTGCCCTGGAGGAGATCGAAAACCCGGTGGCCGTGGGCGTGGGGACGGACCGCGACGCGTCCCTGGCGCGCCTCGTTGAGGCCCTCAACAAGGCGGCGGGAGCGCGGACCTGGGCGTACGTGCCCTCGCCCCAGACCGTTCCCGCGGCCGAGGACGTCATCCGCGTTGCGTTTATCTACAAGCCGGCGACCGTCGCACCCGTCGGTGAGTCGCTCATTGACGACGATCCGGCGTTTACGGGCCTGGCGCGCCAGCCTCTCGCTCAGGAGTTCACGCGCGTCACCACCGAGCGATCCACGACCGCATCCTTCGTCGTCATCGCCAACCACTTCAAATCCAAGGGATCCGTGCCCGAGGGAGCCCCTCCCGGCAACGTCGATAGCGGAGACGGTCAGGGCAACGCGAACGCGATCCGCGTCGCCCAGGCAGGCGCCCTGGCCTCCTTCGCCGCCCGATTCTCAGGCAAGCCGACCCTGCTTGTGGGTGACTTCAACTCCTACTCGCAGGAGGACCCGATCAAGGTCCTCGAGGCCGCGGGCTGGGCTCGCGTCTCCGGCGCTGGCGAGGCCTCCTACGTCTACGCGGGACGCTCCGGCTCCCTCGACCACGTCTTTGCTAACGCGGCCGCGAAGCCGCTGCTCGCGGGGGTTACCAGCTGGGCCGTCAATGCTCAGGAGTCCATCGCCTTCGAATACTCGAGGGCAGGAATGAATGCCCACCTGGCGATCGAGGCGGACAACCCCTACCGCTCCTCGGACCACAACCCCGAGCTCATTGGGCTCACCCTGCTCGGCGGGGACACTTCTGCCCCGACGCCGAGCGCCGACCCGTCCAGCGCCCCCAGCGCGGCCCCGTCGCCCGCAGTTCCATCCGCATCCCCCGCGCCGGTTCCCTCGCGGGCGGCCACGGCCTCGTCCCGTAAGGCGCCCGCGCGCGCTGCCACGGTCAGCAACCTGGCGCGCACCGGCACCGATGCCGACCGAGCGGTGGGCGTGGGTGTCCTCCTCGCCGCAGCGGGCGGCGGCCTCCTCCTCGTCGCGCGTCGCGTTCGGCGCCGCGGCTGACCCCACGAACTCCCCACGCACCACGTAGGACGCGCCGCCGGCGCCGCCCCGATGAAAGGAACACACCCATGTACAGACCATGGACTCGACTCGCGCTCGCCTCGGCGGCCGCCCTCTCCCTGGCATCCCTGCCAGCCGCAGCGCTCGCGGCCGGGCAGGACGAGGCCTCACAGGACGAGGCCGCGCCGATCACGCTGGACCTCTACACCCTGACGGACGTGCACGGACACATCCAGCAGGTCACCAAGAAGGGCGTCGTGCGCGAGGCCGGGCTGCCCGCGATGAACTGCTACCTGAAGAAGGCGCGCGCGACGAACCCCAACTCCTCGTTCACGCTGCTCGGCGACAATATCGGCGCGTCCCCCTACATTTCGGGCGCGCTCAAGGACAACCCGACCATCGCGGCACTCAACACGATGGATCCCTTGGCCTCGACGATCGGCAACCACGAGCTGGACATGGGGCAGGCCGTCTTCAAGCAGCGCGTCGACGGGTCGAACCCGAGCGAGTTCGTGCAGGCGACCTTCCCCTACCTGGGGGCCAACATCGAGGGCATGGGAACCTACGGGGACGGCATCCCCTACCTGGGGGACTACAAGGTGTGGACGTCGCCCTCGGGCATGAAGGTTGCTTTCATTGGGGCGATTGCGCAGGACGTGCCCTACAAGCTGAGTCCCGGTACGACGGCAGGCCTGACCTTCAGTGATCCGATCGCGCGCATCAATTCCCTGGCCGCCGAGCTGAAGACCAGCGGAGCGGCGGACGTCGTCATCGCCATGCTCGACGACGACGTGAAGAACAACTACACGAAGGTCGGCAAGGACGTCGACGGCCTCATGGGTGGGGACACGCACGTGCCCTACGAGTTCGACCACGTCAACTCGGTCGAGGCCTTCAACTCCGCGAACCCGCGCCTGGCGGGCGTCGCGTCGGGCTCGTACACGGACAACCTGGGCCTCATCCGCCTGACGATCGACCCCGCGACGCGCCAAGTGACCAGCGCCGACTCGATCCTTATCCCGGCCGCCGAGGTCGCCCAGTGCGGCGCGGACCCGGGCACTCAGGCCATCGTCGATAAGGCCGAGGCCGACTCGAAGGAAGCTGGCAAGCGCGTCGTCGCCACCGGGTACACGGAGCCCTTCAGGCGCGGCGTCTTCACCACCCCCGAGGGGGCGACGGATCCCGGATCGAACCGAGGCATCGAATCCTCCCTGGGCGACCTGGTCGCTGACTCCCTGCGCGAAACGATCCTCACCCCGGACGGAAAGAGCGTCGACATCGGCATGATCAACGCGGGCGGCCTGCGCGCCGACCTGGTGCCGAACGAGGATGGGACGATCACGTACGCGCAGACCTACGAGGTGGAGCCGTTCTCCAACGAGCTGGGGTACGTGACGCTCAAGGGATCGGACGTCAAGGACGCGCTCGAGCAGCAGTGGAAGACGGACCTGAACTCGCAGAACTCCCGGCCCATGCTCAAGCTCGGCCTCTCTTCGAACGTGCGTTACACCTACGATCCGGCGAAGCCCTACGGTGAGCGCATCACGTCGGTGACGATCAACGGCGAGCCGCTGAAGGCCGACGCGACGTACACGGTTGGGTCCGTGACCTTCCTGCTCGCTGGCGGCGACTCCTTCGACGCGCTGACCCGCGGAGGAGCGGCTATCACGAACGGAAACCTGGACCGCGACTCCTTCAACGCCTACCTGGGTGCGCATTCGGGGACGGCGGCCCGCTCCCTTCAGGATGCGGGGGGCCTGACGCCGCGCGCGGCGAAGTCCTCGATCGGCCTGACCCTGCCCACCGAGGCGGTCGCCGATGGCTCGACGGTGACGATCCCGCTGCGCGGCCTGTCCTTCTCCGAGGGGCCGTCCATTACCACCAAGGTGCGCGTGAGCGCCGGGGGAGCGCAGGCCGTGGCCGAGGTGAACAATTCCCTCGTGGACGCGCATGCCTCCGACGCCGCCTCGGTCATCACGACGGACGGGGCGGGCCAGGCGAGCGTGGACGTGACGGTTGTCGGCGCCTGCGAGGGCAAGGCCGCTGGCGAGGTTGTGAACGTGCCCGTCACGGTCGCCACCGACTTCGCGACGGTCGTCGAGGCCTCGGACGGCCTGACGATCCCCGTGACCTGTGCTGGTACGTCGGTGCCTGCCCCGAGCCCCTCGGCCGATGCTGCGGATGGTTCCCAGTCCGGCAGCCAGGCGGCGGCTCCGACGCAGCACAAGAACGCGAAGGCTCCTAAGAGCTCCCTGGCCCGCACGGGCGCGGACACGGAGAGCCTGGCCGGGGCGCTGTTTGTCGGTGCGATCGGTGTTGCCGGGCTGGTCACCCGTCGCCGCGTCAATCGTTACCAAAGCGAGAACAAGTAGCCCTTGACAGGCGCGGAGGCGGCGCGGGACACTCGGATCAGACGTAAACGTCGATCATGACAAATGTTCGCGCAATGGCTGCGCGGACACGATCCGTGGCTCGCGCCGCCACCGGTTCAAGGAAGAATCCACATCAACGGAGGAAAACACTCATGAAGCACCTCACGAAGCTCCTCGCCGCGGCGGGAGTCGCAACCCTCGCCTTGGCCGGCTGCGGTGGCGGCGGCGGGGCCACCACCAGCCAGTCCACGGGGGCGAAGGACGCCGCCTCGTTCAAGGCCTGCGCGGTCTCGGACGCCGGCGGCTGGGACGATAAGTCGTTCAACGAGTCCGCCTATGACGGCCTCAAGGCCTCCCAGTCCAGCCTCGGTATCCAGATCAACACGGCCGAGTCCAACTCGGACGCCGACTTCAACCCGAACGTGGAGTCCATGGTCTCTGACGGCTGCAACCTGATCATCGGCGTCGGCTTCAACCTGGAGAAGGCCATCCACGCCTCTGCGGACGAGAACAAGGACCTGCACTACGCCCTCGTCGACTCCAGCTTTACCGACGGCAACAACAACACGGTGACGGTGGAGAACGCGCGCCCGCTGCTCTTCAACACGGCCGAGGCAGCCTACCTGGCGGGCTACGTAGCCGCCGGCATGACGAAGACCGGCAAGGTCGCGACCTTCGGAGGCATCCAGATCCCCTCGGTGACGGTGTTCATGGACGGCTTCGCCGATGGCGTTGCGGCCTACAACAAGGCCAAGGGGACGAGCGTCCAGCTGCTCGGCTGGGACAAGGCCACGCAGAACGGCTCCTTCACGCAGTCCTTCGACGACCAGACGCTGGGCAAGGAGCAGGCGCAGCAGTTCATCTCCCAGGGCGCGGATATCATCATGCCCGTCGCGGGCCCGGTCGGCCTGGGTGCTGCTGCAGCCGCCAAGGCGGATGGAAACACCTGGATCATCGGTGTTGACTCTGACTGGTACGAGGCGAACCCCGACTACTCCTCGATCGTGCTGACCTCGGTCATGAAGGAGATCGGCGCCTCGGTCGAGCAGGCGATTCAGGATTCCGTGAACGGTAAGTTCAGCGCGACCCCGTACGTGGGCACCCTGGCTAACGGCGGTGTCTCGATCGCTCCGTTCCACGATTTCGATGACAAGGTGTCTGCCGAGCTGAAGGCGGATCTGAGCAAGCTCACGGACGACATCAAGTCCGGCAAGCTCGTGATCGAATCGCAGAACGCCCCGAAGTGATGCGATGCGTGTGGGGCTGGCGGTGGTGACGCTGTCGGCCCCACACGGGCATCGGGGCGGGGTGCGCCCACCAGCTGGGGAAGGTCGAAGGAATGAAATTAGAGCTGCGGGGGATCACGAAGAGGTTTGGTCCCCTCATCGCCAATGACTCGATTGACTTAACGATCGAGGAGGGGCATATTCACGCCCTGCTCGGAGAGAATGGCGCGGGCAAGTCCACGCTCATGAACGTCTTGTACGGCATGCACGCACCCGATGAGGGTGAAATTCTCATCGACGGTACGCCCGTGACGTTTAAGGGGCCGGGCGACGCGGTCGCGGCGGGTATCGGCATGGTGCACCAGCACTTCATGCTGATCCCTGTTTTCACGGTCGCGGAGTCGATTGCCCTGGGTTTCGAGCCGACCGGTCCGGCTGGGATTATCAGCCGAGAGCGCGCCCGGCGCACGGTGCGCGAGGTGTCGGCGCGTTTCGGCTTCGACCTGGACCCCGATGCACTCATCGAGGATCTGCCGGTGGGTGCACAGCAGCGGGTCGAGATCGTCAAAGCCCTGTCACGTCAGGCGAAGGTCCTCATCCTCGATGAGCCGACGGCCGTGCTGACCCCGCAGGAGACGGATGAGCTGATGACGATCATGCGTCAGCTCGCCGATGCGGGGACCTCGATCGTGTTTATTACCCACAAGCTGCGCGAGGTACGCGCCGTGGCCGACGAGATCACGGTCATTCGCCGCGGCCGCGTCGTGGGGCACGCGTCCCCGAGCGATTCCGAGGCCTCGTTGGCCACGCAGATGGTGGGGCGTGAGGTACTCATGCGTGTGGAGAAGGATCCCGCGCATCCCGTCGGTGGTGGCCTGTCCTTCGACGACGTGTCCCTGCTCGGCGCGGGCGGCGTGCCGCTTCTCGACCACGTGTCCTTCGACGTTCCGCGCGGTGAGATCCTGGCGGTCGCCGGCGTGCAGGGTAACGGGCAGACGGAACTGGCGGAGGTGATCCTGGGCCTGCGCACCCCCGACAGCGGCGTGATCCGCCTCGAGAATGCGGACATTACGCGTGCGAAGCCGCGCGAGTCCCTGGAAGCCGGAGTCGGGTTCATTCCCGAGGATCGGTCGACGGATGGCATCATCGCCTCGTTTTCGATCGCGGATAACCTGGTGCTGGACCAGTTCCGCTCCTCGGCTTTCGCCTCGTTCGGCTCCCTGAAACGCGGCGCGATTGCGCGCAACGCCCGCGACAAGGAAACGGAGTACGACATCCGCCTGACCTCGATTGAGGATCCCGTGTCCTCCCTGTCGGGCGGCAATCAACAAAAAGTGGTCGTCGCCCGCGAGATGTCGCGCGACCTGACGCTGCTCGTCGCCAACCAGCCGACGCGCGGCGTGGATGTCGGTTCGATTGAGTTCATTCACCGCCGGATCGTGGACGTGCGGGACCAGGGCTGCGCGGTCCTGCTTATTTCGTCGGAGCTCGACGAGGTTGTCTCGCTGGCGGACCGTATCGCCGTCATGTATCGCGGCCGCATCGTGGGCATCGTCCCGGCTGACACGGGCCGCGACGTCCTCGGCCTGATGATGGCGGGCGTTCCCTTGGACGAGGCCGTGGCCGCCTCCCCGGGCTGCGCCACGGACGCCGGGGCTATCAGGAAGGAGGAACAATGAGCGCGCGCACGAGTAACGGGCCGGGCATCCTCACCCGGGTTTTCGGCTCGCAGTGGTTCGTCTCGGTCCTGGCCGTCCTCATTGCGTTTGTGATCGGTGCGGTCCTCATCGCGCTGTCGGGGGCTTCCGTGGTGGACGCCTACTACGCGATGTTCCGCGGGTCAATCATCGACCCCAACGCGGCGACCTTCGTCCGCCAGATCAAGCCTCTGACGGACTCCCTGTTCTATTCGATCCCGCTGATCATTTCGGGCCTGGGCTTGGCGCTTGGCTTCCGGGCGGGTCTGTTCAACATCGGCGGTAAGGGCCAGATCATCGTCGGAGCGCTCGCGGCCGTGTGGGTGGGCTTCGCGGTGAACCTGCCGCCTGTTGTGCACACGCTGGTGGCCCTCTTCGTCGCGGTCGTCGCGGGCGGCCTCTACGGTGGCATCGCGGGCGTCTTGAAGGCGAAAACGGGCGCGAACGAGGTGATTGTGACGATCATGCTCAACTCGATCGCGACGCTGGGTCTGGGGTACACGCTCACGCAGAAGGCGTGGCAGGTGCCCGGTTCGAACCAGCCGGTGACGCCGAAGGTCGCGGACAGCGCGGCTCTCACGCGTCTGCTCCCCGCGCCCTTCAAGCTGCATGTCGGTTTCATTGTCGCCCTGGTCGCCCTCGCCTTCTTCTGGTGGCTGATCGAGCGCTCGACGCTGGGGTTCCAGATTCGCGCGGTCGGCGCGAACGCTGCGGCAGCCCGCACCGCCGGCATCTCGGTCGAGCGCATCACGGCGATCACGATGGTTCTCTCGGGCGCGTTCCTCGGCTTGGCTGGCGCGAACGAGGCTTTGGGAACCATCGGGTACGTCTCGCGCGACGTGGCCGGTTCGATCGGCTTCGACGCGATCACGGTGGCCCTGCTGGGGCGCAACAAGACGTGGGGAACATTCGGTGCGGGCCTCCTCTTTGGTGCATTCAAGGCGGGTGGCTACACGATGCAGGCCAAGGGCGTGCCAATCGACATGATCCTCATTCTGCAGTCGGTGATCGTCCTCCTGATTGCCGCGCCGGCGCTGGTGCGCTGGCTGTTCCGTCTGCCCGATGTGCGCGCTGGCCGCGCAGACGCGAAAGGGGAACGCTGATGAGCACAAGTGAGTCCACCGTGGTCACGCAGGTCGAAGCCAAGCGCTCCTGGAAGCTGCCCGGCATCTACGTGGCGGCCTGCGTGCTGCTCGTCGTCTTCGCGGCGGCTGCCCGAGGCGACATGACGCTGCGCCTGAACGACAAGTCGCAGTCGTACACGATCCCCGACATCGTTACCGCGGGTGCCCCCATCGTGTGGGTGCTCGCCGTCCTGACGATCGCGATTACCGCATGGACGGTTGTGGCGACCCTGCGGCGCATCACCCAGCCCGCGTGGGCGCGCGTCGGCGGGATGGCCGTCGTCGGGTTGTCGACGATCCTGGGATTCCTGTTCTACGCGGGCTCCGGGTCGACGGGCGTCGTCACCCTGACCTCGACACTCGTGTCCACTGTGGCGATTTCGACGCCGCTCATCTTCGGCTCCCTCTCGGGTGTCGTTTCGGAGCGCGTCGGCGTCGTTAATATCGCGATTGAGGGTGATCTGCTCGTCGGCGCGTTTGCGGGCGTGATGGCGGCCTCGTACTTCCAGACCCCCTACGCGGGCCTCGTTGCTGCTCCCCTCGCGGGCGCTGCCCTGGGGTCCCTGCTGGCGCTCTTCTCCGTCAAGTACGGGGTCGACCAGATCATCGTCGGCGTCGTTCTGAACGTCCTGGCGCTGGGCCTGACGACGTTCTTCTACGGGACCGTCATGAAGAACGCCCCGGGGAGCCTGAACACCAACCAGTTCTCGCTGTCCGACATCAAGATCCCCGTGCTCTCGGAAATTCCGGTCGTCGGCCCGGTCCTGTTCAACCAGTCGATCCTCGTGTACCTGATGTACGCGGCCGTTATCGCCCTGGCGTTCTTCCTGTTCCGTTCGCGCTGGGGTCTGCGGCTGCGGGCCTGCGGTGAGCATCCGCGCGCCGCCGATACTGTCGGCATCAACGTGGGGCGCACGCGCACCCTCAACACGATCCTCGGCTCGTCGTTCGCGGGCTTGGGCGGCGCATTCTTCACGATCGGTTCCGGCCTGGCCTTCACGGATAACATCTCTGCGGGCAACGGCTACATCGCCCTGGCCGCCATGATCCTGGGCAAGTGGAATCCGCTGGGTGCCATGGGCGCGGCCGTCATGTTCGGTTTCGCGCAGGCCCTGGCGCGCATGCTGCCCAACATTGAGCCCGCGATCCCCGCGGACCTCGTGTCGATGATCCCCTACGTGGTCACGATCGTGGCCGTCGCTGGATTCGTCGGCAAGTCGCGCGCGCCCGCCGCCGAGAACATCCCCTACGTGAAGTGAGAACCCGCATGGATCCAACAGATATTGACTGGGAGGCGCTGCTGGCCGAGGCCATCGACGCGATGAAGCACGCGTACTGCCCCTACTCGAACTTCCCCGTGGGGGCCGCAGGCCTGACCGCCGACGGCTGGCTCGTCAGCGGCTGTAACGTCGAAAACGCCGGCTACGGGGTCACCCTGTGCGCCGAATGCGGCATGGTCTCGGACCTCATCCGCTCCGGCGGTGGCGCGCTCGTCGCGGTCGTCGCCGTCAACGGCAACGAGGAGCCGGTGGCCCCGTGCGGGCGCTGCCGCCAGCTCATCTACGAGCACGGCGGCCCCTCCTGCCTGGTCCTCATGCCGGGCGGCGTTGCCCCCATGACCGAGGTGCTGCCCGGCGCGTTCGGACCCCATGACTTGTCGTCCGTCCCCGGCGCCACCCCGGCCTCGCCCCAGGAGAAAGAAGGACACGATGGCACTCTTTGATGCCGTTGACATCATCCGCGTCAAGCGCGATGGGGGAGTACTGAGCCCCGACCAGATCGACTGGACGATCGACGCCTACACGAAGGGCGTCATCAAGGACGAGCAGATGGCCGCCCTGGCCATGGCGATTTTCCTGCGCGGCATGGACCGGGGCGAGATTGCCCGCTGGACGGACGCGATGATCCGCTCGGGCGCGCGCATGGATTTTTCCGGCATCGGTAAGCCGACGGCCGACAAGCACTCCACGGGCGGCGTGGGCGACAAGATCACGCTGCCCCTGGCCCCGCTGGTCGCGTGCTTCGGCGTGGCCGTCCCGCAGCTGTCGGGCCGAGGCCTGGGGCACACGGGCGGCACGCTCGACAAGCTCGAGGCGATCCCCGGGTGGCGCGCACAGCTGAGCAACGATGAGATCATGACTCAGCTGGGGCGTGGCTGCGGCGCGGTCATCTGCGCGGCGGGCTCAGGCCTGGCGCCCGCTGACAAGAAGCTTTACGCGCTGCGCGACATCACCTCGACCGTCGAGTCGATCGCGCTGATCGCCAGCTCCATCATGAGCAAGAAGATTGCCGAGGGCACGGGAGCCCTCGTCCTGGACGTCAAGGTCGGCTCGGGCGCCTTCATGAAGGACCTGGATGCCGCGCGCGAGCTCGCCCGGACGATGGTGGACCTCGGACGCGACGCGGGGGTGGCCACGCGTGCGCTGCTCACCGACATGTCCGTGCCGCTGGGACGAAAGATCGGTAACGCCCTCGAGGTGGAGGAATCCGTCGAGGTTCTCGCCGGAGGCGGTCCCTCCGACGTCGTCGAGCTGACCTGCGAGCTGGCGCGCAACATGCTCGACCTCGCGGGGGTGAGCGACGCCGACGTGGAGGCAGCCCTGGCGGACGGTCGAGCGATGGATCGCTGGCGCGCGATGATCCGCGAGCAGGGCGGAGACCCGGACGCTGCGCTGCCGCGTGCCGCGCACACCCACCAGGTCCTCGCCGAGGCCGGGGGAACCGTCGTCGGCATGGACGCCCTGTCCGTGGGCGTGGCCTCGTGGAGGCTGGGTGCGGGCCGCGCCGTCAAGGAAGATCCCGTGCAGGCGGGTGCCGGCATCGAGATCCACGCCAAGCCAGGGGAGCGCGTCGCGGCGGGCCAGCCTCTGCTCACGCTCCACACCGACGACGAGTGGCGCATCGAGCGCGCACTGGAGTCCCTCTCCGGCGCGATCGAGATCGCCGACGGCATCGCCCCCGAGCCCCGCAGCGTCGTCCTGGAGATGGTGTCCTAACGCCGGGGCATCGCGAGCACGCAGGGAGGAGGAATCGTGGAGCGGCGCGACGAACAGTCGATCGAGGCGGTCAAGCTCTACTACCAGCAGGAATTGAGCCAGGCCGAGGTCGCCGCCCGCATGGGCCTGTCGCGCCCCACGGTCGCCAAACTCCTTGCCCGCGGCCGCGAGCGCGGCTTCGTGACCATCGAGATCCACGATCCGCGCGAGGATGCCTCGGAGATCGCCCTGCGCGTGGAGAAGCGCTTCGGCTTGGCGAGCGTGCGCGTCGCCCACGGCCGCGATATGACCGAGGGCGAGGCCATTGAGCAGGTCGGCCGCGTCGGTGCGGATGTGGTGACTCAGCTCGTGCGCGACGGCATGAGCGTGGGGATTTCCTGGGGGCGCACGATGAGTGCGCTCGCGGCTCACCTGACCCGCGCCCCTCGTCAGGGCGTGCGCGTTGTGCAGCTCAAGGGCGGGGCGTCGTTTTCTGAGCGGGCGACGCACGATTTTGAGATCATGCGGGCGTTTTGCGAGGCCTTCGATGCACAGCCGCGCTACCTGCCGCTGCCGGTGATTTTCCAGGACACGGCGATGCTCTCCATCGTGCGCCGCGACCGGGCCATTGAACGCGTCTTGCAAGAGGGGCGCGGGGTGGACGTGGCGGTCTTTACGGTGGGGGCGCTGGGGCGCGAGGCCCTCTCGCTCAATCTCGGCCAGCTCGACGAAGCGGAAGTGGACGCCCTGATGCGCGACGCGGTCGGGGATGCCTGCTCGCGGTTTTTTACGCGCGAGGGTGCGGTTGCCCTGGCCTCGGTCGACCGCCGGACGGTTGGTATCACGCTCGAGGAGCTGCGCGCTCGCCCCGTACGGGTGCTGGTTGCCGGTGGGCGTGTGAAAGCGGAGGCGCTGGACACGGCGCTGCACATGGGGTTGGCCACGCACCTCGTGGTCGACCAGGACCTGGCCCTTGCTCTGCTGGAGAGGCAGGACGGGGCAACCCCGCGTGGGGCGTTCGAGGACGCCCCGGGCGGATGAGAACATTTGTCAAAGTATTCATTGACACATTTCAATTGCACGGCATAGCCTTGCGACAAGGGTAAAGAAGCCTCGACGGAGCCCCGGCTCCTCGACACCATAGGAGGACACATGCGCTCGACACCGCACATCAACCCCACCGCCCCCATTGCGCCGACGATCCTCCTGCCCGGAGATCCGCTGCGCGCGAAGTTCATCGCCGAGACCTACCTGGAGGACGCACGCCAGTTCAACGCGGTGCGTAACATGCTGGGCTACACGGGCACCTACCGCGGCACCCCGGTGTCCGTCATGGGGTCGGGTATGGGCATCCCGTCGATCTCGCTGTACGCCCACGAGCTGATCCACGACTTCGGCTGCACGCGCCTCGTGCGGGTGGGTACGTGCGGTGCCCTGCAGCCAGATGTCAACCTGTACGACGTCGTGGTCGCCCAGGCGGCCTGCTCGAATTCGGCGTTCCTGGATCAGTACCAGATCCCTGGCTCCTACGCGCCGATCGGCTCCTTCCGCCTCATCGAGGACGTGGTGCGCCGCGCCCGCGAGGCCGACGTGCCGATCCACGTGGGTAACATCCTCTCCTCCGACACGTTCTACAACGCGAATCCGACCTTCAATGAGGCCTGGCAGCGCATGGGCGTGCTCGCGGTCGAGATGGAGTCCGCCGGCCTGTACGCGACGGCCGCCCACGCGGGCGTCGAGGCCGTGGGTATCTTCACGGTCTCGGACTCCCTGGTGACGGGCGAGGCTACGGACGCCCAGGCGCGTCAGACGTCCTTTACCACCATGATGGAGCTGGCCCTGCCCCTGGCCCAGCTGTGATGCGACAAGAAAGTAGTTCCATGAAGAAGCGTGACGTGGCCGCAATGATCGACCACACGATCCTCAAGCCCGAGGCCACCAAGGTGGACGTGGCGCGCATCGTCGAGGAGGGGGCCGCCGCCGGTACCTTCTCGGTGTGCGTGTCTCCCTCGATGCTGCCCCTGGACGTTCCCGAGGGCCTGAAGGTCGCCTGCGTGGTCGGTTTCCCCTCGGGCGCGGTCAAGCCCCAGGTCAAGGCCTTCGAGGCCGCCCAGGCGGTCGCCGACGGTGCGGACGAGATCGATATGGTCATCAACATCGAGCTGGTGAAGGATGCGCGCCTCCACGAGCTCGAGGAGGAGATCGCGGCCGTGCGTCGCGTCGTCCCCGCACCGCGCGTCCTCAAGGTCATTATCGAGTCCGCTGCGCTGACCGACGACGAGATCGTCGCCGCGTGCACGGCCTCGGTGGCTGCGGGTGCTGACTTCGTCAAGACTTCGACGGGCTTCCATCCCGCAGGTGGTGCTTCGACCCACGCGGTCGCTCTCATGCGCGCCACGGTCGGCGACGCGCTGGGGGTCAAGGCCTCGGGCGGTATCCGTGACGCCGAGACGGCCGTGGCCATGATCGAGGCCGGTGCCTCCCGCCTGGGGGTCTCCGCGACGACGGCCATCCTAGCGGGACTGGAGGACTGAGACGATGGAGCTGCTCGAGCGCGCCCGCCAGTGGGCCAGCCACGACCCGGACCTCGCCACGGCCTCGGCCCTGAGCGCCGACATTGAGGCTGCAGAGCGCGGCGACGAGGAGGCGGTGGCCCGCGTGGGCGCGGCCATGAACGGCCCCCTCCAGTTCGGCACCGCCGGCCTGCGCGGCGTGGTCGGTCCAGGCGAGTCCCGCATGAACCTCGCGGTCGTCATCCGCGCGACCGCCGGCCTGTGCGAGGTCGTCAAGCACCACGCGACGGGCACCCCCACGCTGGTCGTCGGCTGCGACGCCCGCTACGGGTCCTCCGAGTTCGCGACCGCCGCGTGCCGCGTCGCATCGGCTGCGGGGGTGCGCGTCCTCGCCCTGCCCCAGGCCAACCCGACGCCGCTCACCTCCTTCTCGATGCTGCACTTCGACGCGGACGCGGGCGTCATGGTGACCGCCTCGCACAATCCCGCCCCGGACAACGGCTACAAGGTCTACCTGGGTGGCAGCGTCGTCCAGGGCGACGGGCGCGGCGTGCAGATCGTCCCGCCCTTCGACGCCGAGATCGCGGCCGCCATCGAGGCCGCGCCGCCCGCGGACGAGGTCCCGATGAACGACGACCTCATCGAGGCCGTGGACCCGCGCGAGGAATACGTGGCCTGCGCATCCGCCCTGGCCTCGGGCGAGGCCTCAACCCGCGAGGACCTGCGCATCGTCCTGACCGCCATGCACGGCGTGGGAGCCACGATCACCTCGCGCGTCCTGGCCGAGGCCGGCTTCACCAACGTCTCCCTCGTGGCGGCCCAGGCCGATCCCGACCCCGACTTCCCGACCGTTCCCTTCCCCAACCCCGAAGAGGCTGGCGCGCTCGACATGGCGATCGAGCAGGCCCGCGAGCAGGGGGCAGACCTCATCATCGCGGTCGATCCCGACGCGGACCGCTGCGCGCTCGCGGTGCCCGACCCGGCCTCGCAGACGGGGTGGAGTCCGCTTAGCGGCGATCAGATCGGCTCACTGATCGGCGAGTTCCTGGCCTCGCGCGGCCTGACGGGCTCTCTCGCGAACTCGATCGTGTCCTCGCGGCTGCTCGCTCGCATCGCCCGCTCTCACGGCCTCGAGCACCACACGACGCTCACTGGCTTTAAGTGGATCGCACGTGCCCCCGGGCTTGGCTTCGGCTACGAGGAGGCCATCGGCTTTTGCCCGGATCCTGCCCACGTGCGCGACAAGGACGGCATCGCGACCTCGGTCGTCGCCGCCTCCCTCGTGGCCTCGCTGAAGGAGCAGGGGCGCAGCGTGTGGGACGAGCTGGAGCGCCTGGCGCGACTGCACGGCCTGCACGTGAGTTCGCCGCTGACCTTCCGCGTCGAGCAGATCGAGCAGATCGCCAGCGGTATGGCGCGCCTGCGCGCCCAGCCGCCGACCGTTCTCGCCGGATCGCCCGTCGTCGAGGTTTCGGACCTGTCGCAGGGATACCGCGGCCTGCCGCCCACGGACGGCGTCCTCGTGCTCACCGAGGCGGGGGACCGCGTCATCGCGCGCCCCTCGGGCACAGAGCCCAAGCTCAAGTGCTACCTCGAGGTGATCCTGCCGGTCGCAGGCGGGGAGCCGCTGCCCTGGGAGCAGGCGCGTGAGCGCCTCGACGCAATTAAGGGAGCTTTCGCCGAGATTATCGGCCTGTAGAGCAATAGGAGAGGGCCCGTCGGCGTATTTTCTGTGGGTATAGCCCTGCGTGAAGAAATAGATAACGCTATACTTGCGTATATGGCAACTCACAGTGAATCGCTGGCGGAGGCCCTCCCCTTCGCCGACCGGCCCGTCGAGAAGGCGCCCGGACACTGGATCCTCGCACGCGCCGGAAAGACGGTGCTGCGCCCCGGCGGCCTCGCCCTCAGTACATGGGCGCTCAAGCGTGCCGTGTTGCCCGGCTCGGACGTCGTCGAGTTCGCGCCCGGCCTGGGCGTCACGGCCTCGGCGATTATCGGGGTGGGCCCCTCCTCCTACGTCGGCGTGGAGCGCGATCCGAACGCCTCTGCACGCGTGGACGCCATCGCCTCGGGCGTGGGGCGCTGCGTGAACGCTGATGCTGCCGAGACCGGCCTGTCGGATGAGAGCGCGGACGTCGTCGTCGGTGAAGCGATGCTTTCCATGCAGGGGGAGAAGGCCAAACGCGCCATCATGAGCGAGGCCGCGCGCATTCTGCGCCCCGGCGGCCGCTACGTCATCCACGAGCTAGCAATGCGCCCCGATACGATCGCGGAAGAACCCGCCACCGAGATTCGCCGCGCGCTCGCCCGCGCCATCAACGTCAACGCCCGCCCCCTCACGGTCGCGGACTGGAGGCGTGCGCTCGAGGACGTCGGCCTCGTCGTCGAAGAGACCCGCATGGCCCCCATGGCCCTCCTCAAGCCCGGCCGAATGGTCGCCGACGAGGGTGTGCGCGGCGCCCTGCGCATCATGCGCAACGTCGCGCGAGACAAAGACCTGCGTGAACGCGTCACGACGATGGCGCGCACGTTTAAAAAATATGATCGACACCTGTGCGGCGTCGCCATCGTCGCGCGCAAACCCAAGGAGAGCCAATGAGCCTGTCCCTCGATTCGAACACCGAGGTCCCCACGCCCATCATGACGGATCTGCAGGACATCGCCTCGATGATCCAGGTCAACGAGGAAGCCACGGTGTCGCGCACCGTCATGCATGCTGAGGGCGTGCGCCTGGTGCTCTTCAGCTTCGATAAGGACGAGATCCTCAGCGAGCACACCGCCGCGATGCCCGTCATCCTGCACACCCTCGAGGGCGCCCTCGAGATCGAGGCCGACGGCCGTACCGTTGTCCTCAAGCCCGGCGACGTTATCCACTTCGGCACGCGCCTGCCGCACGCCGTGCGCGCGCTCGAGCCCTCGAAGATGGCCCTGTACATGCTCGATCGCCGCGAGCGCCCCAAGGCCTGACGCTCCGACACTGTGCGGCGGGCCCCGTCCTCGTGAGGTGATGCACGAGGCCGGGGCCCGTTTGTCGTATCCGCGCGGGATGGGCGGGGCATCGGCGCCCCGCGGAGGGTTACTTCAGGGACGCCTTCCCGGCGCCCTTCGCGACCAGCCAGAGGCCGACCTCGACGATGAGCCCCGAGACGATGAAGACGATGGGCACGGAGACGCGCGCGTCCATGAGGGTCGTGGCGGCCAGGGCGATGCCGTGGGCGGTGCCCAGGACGCCACCACCGAAGAGGATGGGCCAGGCGGCGCGATGGGCGCGCTCCCAGTCCTGCGAGCCGGGCTCGACGCCCTGAAGGCGCAGCCCCAGGGGTGGGCGGCACACCCCGGCGCGTGCTGTCAGCCCGGACATGAAGAGGTAGAGGCCGCCCGCGATGAGGATGGCGGCGAGAATCAGGAAGACGGCGATCAGTCCGACGTGCACGGGAACCCCTTGGAAGATGAGTGTTTCACGGCCGTTTCACGAGGGGCCGCGCGCCCATTCTACCCGGCCCCGGCCTCGTCGCCGCTGAGGCGGGCGGGCAGCAGCGGGCAGCGGCGGGCGGGCAGCAGCGGGCAGCGGCGGGCGGAAACGTCGGCCTCCGAGACAAGCGCGAACCGGCCCCGCTTAGAAGTAGCAGGCGATCGGGCCGTGGGGGCCGGGAACGACGGTGACGGGGGTGTCGAAGATGTCGGTGAGGACCTCCTCGCGCATGATCTCCTCGGGCGTGCCCATGAAGGCGACCCTCCCGTCCTTGAGTGCACAGATCTGAGAGGCGTAGCGCGCCGCGAAGTTGATGTCGTGCAGGACGATGACGATCGTGCGCGAAAACTCGAGGGCCGCCCGCTCCAGCATCCGCATCATCTCGACGCTGCGCGCGATATCCAGGTTGTTGAGGGGCTCGTCCAGCAGGACGTACTCCGTCTCCTGGGCGAGCACCATCGCGACATAGGCGCGCTGGCGCTGGCCGCCCGAGAGCTGATCCAGGTAGCGCCCCTCAAGCTTCTCCAGGTCCAGGAAGCCGATGTAGCGGTCGATGATGGCCTCGTCCTCGGCACTGAGGCGTCCCTTCGAGTGGGGGAATCGGCCGAAACCCACCAGCTGACGCACCGTCAGGCGCGAAATGAAGTGGTTTTCCTGGCGCAGGATCGACAGGGTGCGCGCCAGCTCGGCAGACTTCGTCGTGGCCACGTTGAGGCCGCCGACCTCGATCGTGCCCTCGTCGATGCCGAGGAGGCGCCCGATCATGGTGAGGATCGTGGACTTGCCCGCGCCGTTGGGGCCCACGAGCGCCGTGATGCCGCCCTTCGGAATATCGAGGGAGACCGCGCCGATGCGCACGGACGGGGAGTACTGCTTGACGACGGAATCGATGGAGATCACAGGCGGCCCTTCCGCAAAATAGTGACGATGAACGCGAGTCCGCCGACGAACTCGATGATGATGGAGACAACGCCCTGCGTGTTGAACACGTGATTCATGACGAAGTACGCGCTGGCCAGGATCGCGGCGCCCAGGGCGACGGACATCGCGAAAATGTAGCGGTGATCGTGCGTGTCGGAGAACTGGTAGGCCAGCGTGGCCACGAGGAACCCGAGGAACGTCATGGGACCCACGAGCGCGGTCGACGTGGCCATGAGGATCGACACCAGGACGAGGACGAGCACGGACGTGCGACGGTGATTCAGGCCCAGGTTCGTGGCCGTCTCGCGTCCGAGCGAGAGCACCGACAGCTGGCGGGTGAGCGCCACGAGGGCGATGGCCGCGACCGCGACGAGCGGAACCGCGATCGGGAAATACTCCTTCTGGGCGTTCGCGATCGACCCGAAAAGGCGCGCGGTCAGCACGTCGAACTCCGAGGGCGTGAGGAGGCGCTGCATGAACGTCGAGATTGAACCGAGGCCCGCGCCCAGCATGACGCCGATGAGGAGCATCGCGTGCATCGAGGCCCGCTGCGAGGTGAGCAGCCACGAGTACAGCGCGAGCGTGAGCGCGATCATGAGGGCGAGCTGCCCGACGAAGTTCCCGACTGTCGCCGACGCGTTGAGGCCGGCCACGCCCAGGAAGAAGATCGTGGAAGTGTGGATCGCCCGGTACAGGGACTCAAACCCGAGGATTGAGGGCGTGATGATGCGGTTGTTCGCCACCGTCTGGAAGGCGACCGTCGCCATGCCCTGGCACACCGCCACGATGGCGATCGCGAGGACCGCAAAGGCGCGCCTGCGAGCGAGCCTCCAGAACACGGGGGTGCCGAACTGCGCGGGGTTCTTCCACGCGATGAGGCCGATGCAGGCGAGGATCGCGACCGCGCACACAACCCCGAAGAGGATCCACCAGCGGCGCCGGGCAGCCGGGGAGGTGAACGCGCCGGTGCGCCGAGCGGGGCGCTTCGCGTGGGCGGACGAGGCCGGGGCCGGGGAAGCGGGGACGGCCTCGGGGCGCGTGGTGGAGGGTGGGATGCTCACAGGGTGGCCCCCTTCCTGGCCTGGCGCAGCACGAGCGCAATGAAAACGAAAGCGCCGAGGACGCCCAGGATGACCGAGACGGGCATCTCGAAGGGGGAGATGATCGTGCGGGCCAGCAGGTCCGTGACCGTCACGAGCGCGATGCCCGCCAGGCACACCCACGGCAGGTTCGTGCGCAGGTTGTCGCCCATGGACATGGACACGAGGTTGGGGACGATGAGGCCCAGGAAGGGAAGCGATCCGACGACGACGGTGACGACGCCGGTGGCCACGGCCACGAGCCCCGTCGCGATCAGAATCATGCGGTGATAGTTCACGCCAAGCGACACCGCGATGTCCTCGCCGAGGGACACGGCCGTCAAACGGTCCGCCATGACGAACACGATCGCGACGACGATGGTGACGATCCACAGGACCTCGTACTGGCCCTCGTACACCGAGGTGAAGGACCCCTGGAACCACACCGACACGCTCTGGAGAGTGTTCGTTTCGAGCGCCAGGAACGTCGAGATCGCCGAGACGACCGCGCCGAGCATCATGCCCATGATCGGCACGAGCAGCGAGGAGCGCAGCGAGACGCGGCGCAGCAGCGCGAAAAACACCATCGTTCCCACGAACGCGAAGACGATCGCGCAGGTCATGCGCACCAGGATCGGGGCGCCGGGCCACACGATCATGATGACGAGCAGGCCCAGGCCCGCCCACTCGGTCGTGCCCGTCGTGGAGGGCTCGGCGAAGCGGTTCTGGGTGACCAGCTGCATGACGAGGCCGCTCATCGACATTGCGGCGCCCGACAGAACGAGCGCGATCGTGCGCGGGACGCGAACGGCGAGGAAAATCTGCCAGCCATCGTCCTGGGAGAGGATCGAGTATTCGCCGGTCGACAGGGACAGGACGAGGAGCGCAGCCACGGCGAGCGTGGCCAGGGCGAGCGCCAGGGGGCGGCGCTTCGACGAGGCCGGGGTGGCCTCGCTCGTTGCGGCACCCGTGGGTGGGGCGGTGGTGGGGGAGTGCGTCATAAGAAAACGGGGTGCGGGTGCCGCCCGTTGGGCGGCACCCGCTTGTGTGTCAGAGGG
>FLSB01199687.1_pt1 | contig 24212 bp, 20 predicted proteins | sample 1550551 | NCBI WGS metagenome assembly FLSB01 (sample SAMEA4031774, study PRJEB14383) | metagenome | biome: human; feature: oral; material: saliva | place: Philippines | collected 2014 | reverse complement strand
GTCGGACATATCTCCTTGAGTTTCTCCACACAGGATTCTCTCAAATTAAGCAACGAGTTCATGGCACAAGTCGCTCGTGAGTATATGGAGAAAATGGGGATAAAAGATACGCAGTATATCATAGGTCGCCATTTTGACAAGGATCATCCGCATGTCCATATTGCTTTCAATAGGATAGACAATCACGGCAAGACCATTTCCGACAAAAACGACAGATTCAGAAGCGAGAAGATTTGTAAGGAACTGACCACTAAATATGATTTATACTTTGCCAGTGGCAAGGAAAAAATCAAGGAACACCGCTTGAAAGAACCAGACAAGACCAAGTATGAGATTTATCAGGCTTTAAGGGAAAAGATTCCTAAAAGCAGGAATTGGAAATCATTACTCGCTCACCTGAGAAATGAAGGGATTGATGTGCACTTCAAATACAAAGGCAATACACAAGAAGTACAAGGCATTATCTTTGAGAAGAACGGCTATCATTTCAACGGCTCAAAGGTAGATAGGAGTTGCAGCTATTCCAAGATTGATTTTGCCTTGCAGCAGAATAACAAAGAAAACTGTCAACAGGCACAAGGAACCATCAATCTTATATCAGATGTTACAGATGCTATGAGCACACTTGTCAATGATTTCATTGAGAGAGGATTAGACCTGTTTCAGTCTCACGGCACAGTCCCTGCGGAAGTCTATAATACACTTGATAAAAAGAAGAAAAAGAAAAAACGTAAAATACATTTATAACTATGGCAGATAATAATACATTTGTCCTCTTTGAGGAAATCAAGAACAAGTTGGAAATAATTTACAAGGAAGTAAGGGAACTTAAAGAAAAGGGCATCAGCTCTGTTACGCTTCCTGCACCTACTCTTCCAACACAAGGTAATGAACAGCAAAACCAAGAGCTGCTCAAACAATATGAGCAGAAAACGAAGGAGATACTCAATAAGTATATAGCCATACAAATGCGTATCAAGGATGAGGAAGCCAAATCCATTGATAAGTTGGTGGCAAGCGTATTGACTATGCTACATGAGTGGGAGGAGCAGAAAAAGCAACCACAACCGCAAGAACATATTCATAAGCATAGCTTTGATATCAAATCGTCTAAAGTCTTTACCTATGTGGTTATAACAGCAGTTGTGTGTCTTATCTCTTTGGCCGGCAACTTCTGGTTGTGGCAAAGTAAACAGCAATACAAAGACGATGCCTTGAAATTCCGCATTATCAGAGTGTGGCGAGGTTGCAGTTCAAAGGAAATCCTATGGCTCAACGATGTGTTCGACATTCATCGAAACGAAGCCACAATCAGAAAAATTAAAAAGAAAGCTGATGGCTACGGCTTGGAGTTGAAGCAGAAGACGGATAGTCTGATGCAAAGGAAATTGAAGTAGTCTCATATGGAACAAGCCCAACCATGCATGGTTGAGCTTGTTAAAGTAGTTATTCCGTTAATGTACTCCAGCCTCCTATGTAAAATTTCTGTTATTCTTTTCAAAGATAAAGAGATTTGTACTCTCCAACTGTATTCATCTGCGTTATAAGGAACTCTACAAAATCATAGGTATATAAATAGCTTCCGTTAGGTTCATCATATACACAATATTGGGCTTTTGTTCTCTCAGGATTAGGTGAATTATTCTCTGGTCGTATTTGATATTTTTTCCAACAACGGACAAAAGTATCTTGATTAAATTTATTTTTCATTTTTCCATTTTTCTCTATTTGAGGATTCCCCAATCCCGCTTGAACCATCTCAATAACTTTTCTTGGTTTAAGTTTATCCTTATTAGCAACAGGTATCTGCTTTTCTTTTATCAATCCAGCTACTCTATCTACCACTTTTTTTTGCTCTTCTGTCAGTTTATCATATTGATAAAATTGTATAGGTAAAGCTTCTACTGAATTATGTTGTACAACTTGAACTAAAAAAGCCTTGAATGAATACTCTCCACTTTTAAGAATATCAGTACTAATTGAAGCTCTGTATTCATTTATAAACTTCACAACACTTTCTTTATCCTTATTTCCTTTTATACACATACTTAGAGTCTTAGACGAAGGGAAAAGTTGTAAAGCAAATGACAATGATTCTCGCAGACAATAGGCTATACCAAATTCTTTCTCTACAATTTTATCAAAATTAAGTAGCAAAGCCTCGCATTCTGCAAAAATATTAGAATCTAATTCTGGCATAAATTTATGCTCTATCTTATTTCTTAAAGGTATAAAAAGTTTCAAATTAGACTTTATTCCAGATTCTTCTCGAAAATATTTATTTACACATGTTTCTAATTCCCAGAACTGTAATTCCCCATTAACACGCTTGTATCGCCTCGGATGCTCCCTATCCTTATAGAAAGGCTTTATTTTTTGTTTTAAAAATACAGCGTGTAAAAGAGAAGTCCAGGCTATACTCATCAGAACAATATAACCTCCTGATTTAAATTTTACAGCAGGCTTATTGTATGTTTCAACAGCAAGTAATGCAGAATCCAAAGCTTTTTCTAAGCAATTCCTCACATCATTCGATAATCTTTTCATAATATTCTCAACTATTAATATATCATTTAAAAGACTTACAATAGATTATTCTATTATTTCCCAAAATCCGCCTTTGTTGGGACCAACACGTCGAAGATATTTATCACGCATAGCATCTATATTACGGGAGATGGAATTCTCACTAATTCCTACACATTTGGAAAGTTCCGACTTAGAAATGTATGGATTTTCCTTTATTAGCTTAATTATGGAAATACGATTTTCTGTTAACTTTTCATTGAGTGTCCTCGCTTTTTCTATCACCTTTTCTATCACCTCCTGATGAGTTTCTGTCATATTTTCTATCACCCTTCCCTCTTTTTCTACCACTTTTTCTATCACCTTTGGCACTGTAATCTTCAAAATGAAATCATCAAGATGGAAGGATAAATGTGGTGTGCCATTAGCTTCCAACTCTCTGCACACACGATCCACGCCCTCGCCAAACTCTTTCACAAAGTCGTATGCTTTAAGGAATTGAGCAATTTTTGGATTGCGAGAGAAGTGCGTATGACGTATGTTTGTAGGTTTGACCGTTCCAGGTAATCTGCCCGGAGATTCGAACACAAGCCGATCGTCAAGCATTTTGATTTGAATTTCCGTACCCTTAATATTGTAGGCACGGTGGCAACAGGCATTGACCACCATCTCTTGAATCACAAACTTGGGGTAATCCCTATTGGTAACGAACTGTCCATGTTGACCAAGAAAGGTATGTTCTTCCACTTGGGTTTCCAAATAAGCTATCGTAGCTTTCACCTGATCAAGTATTGTTCCTTCAAAGGTTACATCCTTAATCACGTTCATTTCGGCTCCCACTCGCTCCTCTGTACCCTTATAGCGGATAAAACGAGTACGCCCACGAGGGAAGAACTTCTGGGGATATTTGCCAAACAGCAGAATACAAGCCACACTAACTTGCTCTTCTCCCTTTGCATTTGTAGTCAAAAAGCCATTGTTCTCTTGTAGATATTGCTTCGCCGACTTGGTATAGCCTATCAATTCCGTATATCTTTCGACAGCCGCCATGTCAATATCATCTACCGTAGCACCATACACAGTCGTATCTTCATAGTAACGCTCGCCTTTGTCGTACATCAACTGTATGCGCTCTTCAAAAGACAACCTTCTACTCTTATCACCAACACGCATATAGGCTTCGTCTGCCTGATTAGCGTGTAGCTCCGAACTTGCAGGGATATACATTAACAAGATATGGTTGTCGTTCCCATCCTTATCAGTACAGGGCAGTAGATCGCTGGTAATAGGTACAGAAGGATTACAGAAATCTAAAGGAACACGCAGCAACTCATTCAGCTTCTCTGTATGTTGATCCACGCCCTCTATCTTCCTCGTCTTATCAGACACACCAATAGCTATCGTTCCACCATCAGCATTAGCAAATGCCACGATGGTAATAGCCAATGCCTTCGGATCTATTTGAATACTTTTGCAGTCAAAAGTCTGGTTCTCTTTACGAGTTTGTATTCCTTCTATGTTCATGAATCACTCTATATTTTTTTCAGCAACTATATATTAACCTATGATACTTTCACTCTCATGATTATGCTTTGTAGCATTCCTCATGACACACTCCTTACTTGTATTTGCATAGCAATAAACACAAAAGTGCCTGCAAGTATTATACATACCTATATCTTTACTTACCATGCAGCCGCATACTTTTCTCTGACCTGTATCTTTTACATTTTTCTTTTTTGTTGGCAATGGGGGTAACTGACCAAACATGTCTCGTTCAGGCCATTTAAGAGTGTGGAGATAATAGATGAATTCTTCATCTTCTGAGAAGATTCTTTTCATTAATTCTCCATCAATACAGCGGTTGTGTTCTATGCCATATTTTTCAAGGTTTACTTCTTCAGCACATGTTGCAATCGTCAAATTCCATCCTTCGGCTTTCCATGCCTCACGAATTTTAACAAGTCCTTCTACAATTTCTCTTCTTTGACTTTCATTCATTTCTGCAGATTCTACATCTCCTTTTGTGAACAAACCTGTTTCTTTCACAAGGTTGCTCTGCACTTTTCTATATGCTTTGACATCTACAAAACTGAAAACAAGCTTATCAGTATAACCTTTTAGTTTATTTCCTATATTCCATATTCGGGTTAGCAATTCACGTGGAGTGATCTCTTTTGTAACAATAAGAGGGTCAAAACGCCAAATCACGCGTTCTTTGCCAATCATATTAGACAACTTCCTAAAAGTTTCTATTCTGGATTCAACGGAAGCCACATTAGGCTCAAATCTTTCCTTTACATAATCATTAAGGGTTACTTGAAAATAATAATGTATGCCCCTTTCATCCAATTCGTGTAGATATGGTAATATTGGTTTTGGATTCTTTGTCCAGAATACAATAGCCCTACACCTATCAAATGAAATGTACATAGGCTGTTGGTTGAATGGATTATACCACACACAATACCCTTTTGCCAAGCGGTTAAAAAACCACTTGGCATAAAAGGCTGGTATATCTGTTGAACGGCTCGCAGAGATTATTACAGGAGCAGTAGCCTCAACCTTCTCACCTGAGTCATTCGTGATTATTATTTTTTCCAATATCATAAAAAGAATAAAGTTCTTTTTCAGCTTGAGATGCTAGCTCTTCAGTAAAAACTCCAAGTAATGGAGTTGACTTATTTGATCGACCGCTGCCTTCTTTTTTACACAAATTCAAGAAAAAACGAATATGTTCAATTCTGTCATGAGGATATTTCCCTTCAGTATACCCCCAATTTTGGCTCAATCTATCTTGAATTTTATTTGGCAAAGACATAAAAGTCTTAATCTGGGGAAGATTTAAAGAAGATGTATTTTCAGCATTATCCTTTTGAAAATCCAATTTTGACTGCTCAGACTTTAGATTTGCAGATAAAGACACAAGTTTAACAATTTTCTTATATGCTGCCTCTGTACGTTTCATGTAATTATCCAAAATATAGATGAAAGCATCATAATCCTGTCGCTTAGCCTCAAGTTCAATAATCTTATGAATTTTATCAGAAATCTCCTTGCGGGAAGCTGCTGAACGAGGAAGTGTAGGCTTAATTATTGAGAATATCTTCTCCCTAAATTGTTCTTCTGTATAAGAAGACTTATCATTTTCAAAATCTGCATTTTTTAAAGCTTTATATGCTTTTGCTCTTCTACCGAGAATATTATCAGCTATATACATGAAGGCCTTTGGGCTTCGAACTTGATTTTCAAGGTCTGCAGCCTTTGCTACAGCCTCAACAACTTTTGTTTGATTCTTTTGCTTTGGCTCAATCTGATTTATCTTAGAGATAATGGTTGAAGAAATTCCATTTGAAAATGCATCAAACTCTCTGTTTTCTTTTTGTTTTGGCAACTCTCCACCGATAATCTCAAAATCAAATACGTATTTACACAGTTCCTTTATAAAGGTGGAATAATAATCATTTGCACGAATTAGTTTGGAAGTAAAGGTTTTGGGGAGAGAAGCAAATCCACGAGTAGCACCGTATATGGCAAATGCAAATTGATAATCTCCAAGTCCCATCTGAAGCATATAATCTTTTAGTCTATCTATATCTTCACCTTTTTGACAGAATGCTGCAAAAGATTGCATAATCTTATTATCAATGGCGAAAATATTAAAGGCAGTTCCCTTTTGTAAATTTCCCAACAAATCATTTACGTACTTCTGGTATACAGACCCCTCCCACTTACCTGACATCAATGATTTAAGTTTGGCACCACCTACAAAAGCGATAGCAAGTTGTTCCTCAAGACCTTTCTGTTCCATAAACTGTTTATAGTCCCCCTTCATTTGAGACTCTAAAAGTGCAGGGAAAAATGCACCCGTCCCGGCAATCGGATCGTTTATTTTGACTTTCCCTTCTTCAACAGAAACTAAATCAGAAAGATATTTTGGAATTCTCTTTGAACGTTCATCTAATTCAATCTTCTTGATTGAATCATTCATGCGATTTATTTCAGCAAGATATGAATCTGACATTGAAGATGCATACATACAGTTGTATACATCATTAGCATTGTAAACTGGACGCAAATTCAGTTTTTTCTTAAATTCATCTGTAAGTCCTAAGTCAGATAGGACTTGTCTAATTTGTTCTTTAGATAAATTTGTGGAAGGACTATATAGACTCTTTTCTATTAATTCTGCATTATATGTAGCATTGCCATCTAACTTAGAATATATTTCATTAAACTCTTTAATATACCCTAATAGTGTATCATCTTGAAGATCTGTCGGTTTTTGATCGGGTGAATTTACAATTGCTGACAAGATATTACGTATCTTTCGTGATAGCTGTTTTAATCTACCTACTTCAGGACTAATTGATATATTAGCACCTATTGTATAACAAACTAACATTCCTTTAAGGCGATCTACCAATAAATCTTTCTGACTATCACCAGTGGTAATAGACTCAACATTTTTGCAAAAAGAACTATTCCAATCAAAATAATCTTTTTCTGAAAACATATCAGTTAATGACCTAGGTTTATTCTGACGGACTTTAAAAATAGGAGAGTATAAATTGTAGAATTTATTTTCTAAACTTTGTTCTGCCTTGGCTATTGCATTTTGAAGATCTTGATAACTATCAAAATAGAACGAACAATTATATGGTGTCAGATATATTGTTGACACAGATGTATATACCTGTACATTGTCTTTTTCCATTAATTTCTCAAGAGAAATACAAGGGCAATTAACAGTATCAATTTCGATAACCATAGCACCATTTTCTATATCTCCATTCTCCACTTGATATTGTGGGAATTTTGAATATAGCATAATAACATTATTAAAGTCATTAGCTTGCACTTTATAATATCTCTTGTTACCAAATCCTCGTCTGTTATAGAAACCAGCTGGAGAGATGGACTCAGTAGCCAATATATTATTAAAGTTCAATGTGCATGTAGGAATATATAATTTCATAATTTCACAATGTCAAAGTTTCACCTACCATTAATGAATTATCATATAGAGATGTTGGTACATCATCAAAAAAAGTAGAAAGGTTACCAGAATGCATAATGTATAATGCTTTATATGTCCTTGTTATTGCAACATAAAGAGGATTGCGGTCATCGACACCATACGCAGTACATTCTGGAATAAAAACGTTTTCAAACTGTAGACCTTTAGAACTATGATATGTCATCAATTTGGGATTATCTGATGTAAAATTCAACTCATCCTTATGCTTATACGATTTTGCTTCAACTTGGATACCATGTTTAGAAAAATAATCGTAAGCTTCGTCCACGTCATTATTATTTCTGAACAAAATTCCAACATCTTCCATTCCTTTGTTCTTTATAAGTTCAGCAATTGCTGCAAATTGCTCACGTTTAGAATTATACTGAAGAATTTTAGGCTTTTCCGAACCTTCTTCTGTACATCGATCCTCCAAATCATCATGATCAGAATTAAGGTATTCAGCAACTCTTGCAATTTTCTTAGGAAGACGATGATTAAAAACAAGTTGTTCAACAGGGAACTTCGTAAAATATTGAATATCCTCCATTGATACAGTTTTTTTATCCTTAAGGAATTTATATAGTTGCTGTGCTGTATCACCATAAATCAACAAAGCTTTTTGGGTTTTCGACTTAAGTAGCAGAATATCTTCTTCTGAAAAATCCTGTGCTTCGTCGACAATAATATAATCATAGGAGCCTTTTTTCCAACTTCCTCGTGTTAAGATTCCATCATCACCTCTTCCCCACATGAAACAAGCATCAAAATTAGCAACATTGCTTTCAAACAATCCTATCTGTTTGATACCATCACTCATATACCTTTTTAAAGCCTTTGTGTAAACAACATATAAATAACTTCCTTTACCTTGCTCTTGTATTTGTTTGGCCTTCCAAAGAGCCAAAATAGACTTACCACTTCCAGCACATCCTTTTACAATGTAGGAATTATCCGTTTTTTTGTTGATGACCTTTACTTGGTAATCATCTAGTTCAGAGTCTTTGACATAAAAACTTCGTTTTGCCATATTATTACAAATTTATATTAAATGAATCAATTACTTTATTTCCATGAGATTTATAGCATATTGCTGTTTTATCACCATCTTTATATTTTACAGAATGGATGATATGCTGAGTATCCTCTTCTAATTTGATGACAATTTTATCCTTTAACTCTTTATGACAAAGAATACGATAACAGACTTTACTCTCATCATTGCTTTTACGGGAATGACTTACTTGGAAAGTCTGCTGCATAAAGCAAGAATCACGACAGTGCTCTTTGGAACAGGCCAAAGGAAGTAATGTCGAAAATTCTATATGCTCGTTAACATAATCATTTAATTCTTTGTTCATGATTAGTGGATAGAATACTCCTGCTTTGGTATCTTTGGTCGTAACATCCAACAATAGAAACACTCCATCGTCTGACAATAGTGGACAAAGACTTTTTGCAATCTTTCTATATGCCTCTGTTGGAATAACATCATGAGATATTAATTCACAGACCATCTTGTTACAGAAAATAAATTCATAGACTTGATCTTTCAAGTCGTTAGTATCTATTTTGCTTTTTAGAGTATATTTCTTAAAATGAGTGACTAATTCTATCGTATGGTGAGTTTGACTTTTCATCATCATTATGATATTTCTTAACGCAGATAACGAGTACTCATTACCATCAAATGCATCAATATGAATTATAATGGATATTGATAAATATTTTGTCAGTGCAGTAATTAAACCTACCAATTCACCCCCTGTACCACAACCTATATCAAGTACGTTGATAATAGAATGTTTGCTAATTATGTGGTGGTAATTCTCATTCTTCAGTAGATTATCATATATACAGAATGATTCAGAATAACTTCTTGGAAAATATGTTCCTAAGTAAATTGCAATTTCTTCTTTTGATAGGTCTAAGTTGTATTCATATCTGGTATGTTCTGGGCTATACTTTGCACCAAGCGACTCGAAGATGTATCTGTCCAACCAATGAGGTAATATAGTTCTACTCTTTCTAAATAGAACTTTTTTTGTACTTTGTGCATCGTCCTTAGATGGTTGTTGAATAGGCAAAGATGCCTGGTGAGTAATTGGTGAGATTTCTGTGCCCAATTCCCAATAAATACTATTGGAATTTAAAGTCATAACATCTTTTCCGATGAATTTAGACAACTTCTCAGAAATACTATCAATTCCTTTAGAGTAAACAACTATAACATTTGATTTAGTAAAATGGTCGTTGGAAGGATTGGCCGCTTTTATAAAATCATTGGTGTCATAAAGTTCAATGCTATAATCGTCACTTTTACGAATTACAGAAAGAATGCTTTTGACAAAATTTATCATACCTTTATGTTCTTCTGTGTAGCAATTCTCCTGAATAACATTTGAATTATTATCAGATTCGATAGGAAATATATCTGTTTTTTCAATAATTGCATCTTTATCAAACTCATCCTTGTGAGTATTAGTATTTCGGATTGAACTTGTCTCTGAATCTGACTTTATGTCTTCTATTACATCAATTTTCTGATTTTTCTTCGCTGGTTGTTCGTATTTAGCATTGCTAAATTCAGCAAGATAAAAAGAATTCAAATTAAGTTTCTCTGCAAGATTAATAATTCCAAGCGGATCTAAATCCGTTTTTGGACATGTAATATCATCCAACTTCTCTATAAAGTGATTATCATCAGTAATATGGAGCCAGGATTTGTTAGTTGAACTTAATCTATTATCCAGTTCTATTGGTTGATGGAAAATGATCAAGTGAGGAACATCTTTAATATGCTTACTTTCAACTCCCAAAGCCTTCAGCTCACGTTTGACAGTTGAGTGATTAATTCTTGCTTGTTGAAGAACTGTTTTGCGAGATCCTCCCTTAATAGCTACTCTATCCGCAGTCCATTCTCCATTTTCATTGGCAACAATATTACCTCCATAATTTTTAAATTCTATAGAGATTATCGCATCTTTTTTGATGAAAAGAGCATCCAATTCACATCCTATATTATAGTTACCTGCAAACACACAAAACTCACCTGAATTCCCAAAATGTGTTTTCAGTTGCTGACAGAGAAATCTAAATTGCTCTCGTTCAGCTGTATTGTCGTAGTTTCCTACTCTGAAAGCTAATAGTCCTCCCATCTCTAAAATGAAAATCTCATAGATTATTTCTTTAGTCTATAAATATCAGAAAAAAATATTTACTCTACCCGTAACAAATCATCAACTCTCACTCCCAATATCTTTGCCAACTGGATGAACATTTCGACATTGGGTTGGGCAACATTCGTTACCCACTTTGATATAACCGCAGGGTCTTTATTCAAAATCTCTGCAAGTTGCTTATTTGTCATACCTTTTTCGGCGAGAACCACCTTTAGACGGTTTATTTTCTTGCGTTCCATGCTTATGTAACTTGATTACGCCATAAAATTACTCATTATTTCGCAGAATGTATCTCTTTTGAGTAAAAAGATGGTTGTTACTAATCAAAAAAATGTTTTTTAATTCATTTTTCTTATTACAACTTCAATTCTGGCAAACTATTTATCGCCTCCGACTTCAATTTATCCACCGCACGAGTATATTTCTCAGTGTGCTTCAATCCACTGTGCCCTAATAGGCTGGCAACGGTCTTGATATTGGCACCATTATTCAAGATGTTCACGGCAAAACTATGGCGGGCGCAATGCCAACTTATATGTTTATTGATGCCCGCACGCTTTACCCACCGTTTTACAGATTTACAACAACTCTCGTATGTGGGTAAATTGAAAATAGAGGTATCTAAATCTTCGGGAGCTTCTCCTATCAATGAAAGCAAACCATCGTTCAAAGGGATAACGACACCGCTATTGGCAGAATGTCCTTTGGTCTTATTCTGCTCAAACTTCAACAGATGGTTGGTGTAGTCGATGTTCTTATAGGTTAGGTCTTTCACATCACAAAAACGCAGACCGCAATATAGACATAGAATAAATGCTCGTCTAACATTCGGATTCTCGTTGTCGTAATGGCATTGAATTAAAGATTGAATTTCGTCCATAGATAGCACATCTTTGCGTAGAATCTGCTCGTCAACCTTGCACACCACACCCTTACACGGGTCTTTCAGCATCATTTCATGGTCGATAGCATAACGCACCACTTTCTTGAAACGCTGGTAAATGCTCTTTGCGCCTTCACCAACACTTCGTGATTGCAGATACTCTACAAATCGTTCCATCATTTCTTTAGTTATCAAATCGGGCTTGATACTAAACTCATAGAGAGGATAATGCTCTTTCAAAAAGTCCTTAAAACGATTCAAGGCTATTTTAATCATTCGCAGGTCTTTCTTCGTATAGCTATCAATGTAAGCCTGATAATAGTCTAAAAAGTTGATATTTCTATCTTTTTTCAAACGATAACCGAGCATACTTTCCTTAAATTGTTGTTCACGCTCTGCACGAATCTTGGCAGCCAATTCAAGTGTTTCTTTATTTTGCTGTCGTTCGGCAGGAGTGCGTGGCTTAGCTATTAAATACAACTGCAAGTTTTCTTTTCGCCTATTGTGTTTGATGTGAACTTTGGGTTTGCCTATCATCTTACCTGTTTCATACAAAACAGGATTGCCATTATCATCCAAAACTGGTGTTTCTTCTCTACCGAGATAATACTCCAAATAGAGACTAATCCGACCATCAGCAAGCACATTTTGCTCCAATTTCGGGTTTTCCTTTGCTTTATTCTCTAACTTTGCCATAATTGATAGTTATGTACCTAAATGTGTATCAAACCGGATAAAACCATTAACTCATTAATTTTCAGATGTTTTCTTATTTTGCAAAGATACTAAAAATTCCCGAATATCAAAGTGTACTAAAAGTGTACTATCCAACCAAAAATAGGCAAAAATGGGCTAATTTGGCAAAAATAAGAAAAATGCAAATTGCTGATTATCAGCATTATATATTCTTTTCGTTTCTCTTGTTTTCACTATCTTGTACCGGGTCTGGGTACCAAGCAAAAAGCTAAGTAGTTTATTTTCAAACACTTAGCTTTTTCTTGTTTTATAAATGTTCCCAAATTGTTCCCAGTCGTATTATTGCCTTTCCACTATTGCTTTCATTTTATCAAACCAGTTTTTTATCTCACCCTCTGTATCTCGTTCCATTAATAATTGGTAACTCATCTTGTTAAAAGCCTGTCCAAGGTAAAGTTTGGACTTATTAGCACCCATTGGAGCATCTAAACTTTTCTTGATAGCATAAGCTTCGCCAAATCTTTCTGGGACTTTATCTTCATCAGTATCTACATCCACATCATAAGCAGCTTTTATAGCATCATGATGAAGATAGTTTTCTATTTCATACTTCTTAGTTAGAGTCCCCCACGAACCATCATTTCGTGCATTTACTTTATCTATAGACTTTTGATATGTTGCAACGTCATTATCATAAATATGAATACATGGGCAATGAAGATTTTCCAAATACTGAGCATCTACCCAATATTTAAGAATACTTCCACCTGATGGAATCAGCAAAATACGCTTATCAGAGGCTAAGTCTATTACATCAAGGTTTTTCTCACGCAAGCAGCGAGAAAAACATTGTAAAGCAATAACATCCGTAGGTCCCTCTACATAAATAACTAATTTTATATTTTGCTCAGGATTAGGTAATATCCCCAAGGTCTTGACGACATCAGATATAACGGACTTAGTTCCCTCTTGAACAACAGTATTGTTATGTTCGTCCTTATTTATAAACCTTATGCTATTAGTTGGAAGTTCTTGCGCTAATCCTGGACTATGTGTAGTTAGAAAAATTTGGCAATGAGGAGTTTCTGATAATTCTAAAAATGATTTTATTAGAATCTTTTGATTATTAGGGTGTTGAGCCGTTTCTGGCTCCTCTATTGCATAAATAATATCTTTCTTATTACTTTGCTTAGCCTTTCGTTCAGCCTCTGCCTTAAAAAAGCCTACTAAAATCATTCTCCTTACACCACTACCACGTTTATTAAGAGATATACCTGCTTCCGTATCCATTGCTATTGAAAATAGATTATTCCATTTAGAAATAGCAGGGGGTGCAAAGGTTGGTGTTAACTCATTTGCCAATGACGGATCTATACTACGTAAAGCTTCATGTGTTTGGTTCGCAATTTTGGTAGCTTTTTCGCGCACTTTCTCCTGAATCTCTTGTATCTCTTGCTGAACTTCACTAATAGCCTCCTGTATTGCTACTTTCATTGGGTTCTGGACTTCTCCATCAGAGTCACTACTTGATCGGTCACTCTGAAAAAGTGCATAAGTAGGCAAATAAGATTCTAACTTGGACCAGATATCCTTTATGTCCTCTTTAGATTTCGATAATGATATTTCAACCTCTGCAATGTTAAGCTCATCAGCAGACTTCCACAAAGCTTTACGCATTAGAGGATTCCCTTTTTTAGGACAGTCTAATTGGCGGTCTTTAACCATCTTCTGCAGATCTTTTTCTTTTAAAGAAAGAAGATTATCAAATCCTTCTGCTGTTGGATGATTAGTTACGATACATATATCTTCAGAAGGTTTAGATCTGCTGCAATCATAAGTCTTTTTAATACGCAATGTATCATTATCTATTAGGAGATATTCTTCTTTCAAAGACGTTTTCTCCCCAGAATCCAAAATGAGTTCGTTTGGTAGTTCTGTAAAATCGCATGCAATTATTACTTCTTTAGAGTCTGAAAAGACATTGGCATCTGAGCTATCAATCTTAACAATGTCATTGTTGAAAAAAATCTCTAATGCCTCTAAAATCGTTGATTTTCCAGCATCATTTTTACCAATAAAGGTCGTTATATTTTCAAAGTCCACACTTACCCAATCTTTATAACTCCGAAAATTTCTAAGATATAGTCTTTTTAGTTTCATGCTTATTTTTTTCTTAATGTTACTCTATCTATTACAGCACTTGTTAATAATGCATATATACTTTGTAGTAAACTTTTATCTAATCCAAAGCATTCAAATACCGCTTGGTCGAATTTGATTCGATCTTTATCGTTGACTTCATCAAAAATGCTATTGACCTTTCTACGCTTTAATGGTTCAAATGCTGTTTTTATCTTTTGAACCTGCTCTGTTAATAGCAAATTAGGGCTTAACAAGCACATTCGTTTCAAATAGTTTGCATTTAGATCTAAAGCACCCAAATTACGTGAAGTGCCACGCATTTCAAGTATTAGGAATGTTATAACAGAGTTGAGTAGGGCAGCTATCAGCTCTACATCATAACCATCCTGTACCTGCATTGCTATCAAACGTTGATCAATAACAAATGGCTCTTTGGCAAAAGTAAAGAAGAAACGCTCATACGGGTTAATTGCTGTAATAATGTGCGCCCTCTTTGGATTCAAAGAATACCAATATGGACGATGTCCTGCACATGCCTCTCGTATAGTTTGGCTACCATTCTTGTTAAGTGCGTTCACAAATTTATCAATCCACGATTTTGTTCCTTTGTCTATTGCCTTTTCTTCATCTTGGCAGACAAATGCCTTGAATTTATAATTATCATCAAACTCTATCTGTTGAAGCTCTGATGATGACTTTACATACGGAACCAAATACTTTTTGTCAATGCGAGATGCCTTTACTTTCTCTTTTTGGATAATAAACATTTGATTCCACCCTGTTCGCTCTCCTCTAAATACTTTTACTATGCTTGGATGATATTGAGTCAAGCACTGATCAAAGCTACCAAACAAGTTGGTAGAAAGGAAGAATTGTCCCCAATTAGTCTTACTATCAAGGCTGTCCAACAAACATTCTTTAGATGCTAAGCATACAGACAAACTCCCATCCTTACGCTTATAAAGGTCATCAAAGAAATTGTCCTTCTCCCATAAATCATTACAAGGATCACTACAATTATCTATATCGCCATAAAAGTCTTCAATTTGCTGTATTCGTTCACTAATTGAATCTGTAATAAACAGTTCGTTCAGCTTACGATTGAGTGTCACAAATTTTGTAGGCTCATCACTCTGGGCTTTATCTAACACAAAATAAACAGTAGATACCTGCGAGTCCTTAAACCAATGCTCTGCATTACTCTTTACAACATATCGTATATGAAAATTATCTAACAGGAATTTCTTAAATTGGAAACCATATTCTTTTCCTAACCAAGCATTGGATGTTATTGCAGACAAGCAACCATCAGGCTTGAGAAATCTATCCGCATTATAAATGCAATATGTAAAATAATCAGAACGCTCATTAATTCTGAATGCATTGTCTTTCAAGAATGCTTGTTGCTCACTTTGAAATTGTTCTCTAAAGAAAGCTGACAGCTTCTCGTTTGGAATATCCTCTTGTTGTATAAACGGAAAATTACTTGCAATACCGTCAAAAGTAGGTATTGAGACCTCAATATGCTTTGTGTGATCATGCGAATCGGGAAAAACAACATTTTCTCCAACTTTCAAATTAAAGAAGTCATCACGCATAACACGAGGAAAATTATCGGTTGCAACCACATCTTGCTTATATAGGTTGATAACAGATAAAATAGCAGGGAAGTGGGACACATCATTTCCCCAGATCTGCTTTAGTAATTCACCATGTTCCTTTGTTTCAAATGCTTGTAAAATCTCATAGAAAGAACTAAGGAAAGTACCTGTTCCACAAGTTGGGTCAAACAACACATCCTTATTAGTTTTAACAACAGGGAATGCTACAAGGGATGCCAACAATTCATTAGTGAAATATTGACCAAACTTTTGCTTCTCATCAGCAGGTACAAGATTCTCCAATATATGACCAATAACTTCCGTTGGTAAAACCTTAAAATCGAAAGAAGTCAGCACCTCCAATAGAGCATAAATAGCCTTATCGGTCAAATCAGAATATTCTATACTATCAGTGAAATAAGGTCTAAAAATTGCTTGATAATCTATCTTCTTTGCTTCGTCAAAATAGCTATTCAACAAATCTTTAGCAGACTTATTGGAATCAAGAATAACAGGACTTAACTCGCCACTTAAATTCTCACAGAGCGTCAAATAGAAAATAGTTTTTCCTATTAAATTGTAGAAAGTAAACTTCGCCAATACCACTTCGGGAATGACTTTCTCCTTCTTTCTTGATGATGATTCTAATATCTTCAAAGTAGAACTTTCGTATATCTTCCACTTATTGAACTCGTTCCTAAATGAACGGTTACTGCCCTTTTCCTTAATAATGGCTTCTTTAAATTGAGGGATAATAATTGCTGATGCTTGTCGTACAGCAGCTATGATGTTCTTTGAAATATCAAGTGCAGGTTTTAGAGAACCATTACGATACAAAGAGTCCAAATCATGCAAGATATCCTCTGTACGTTCTTTCAAGAACTGCTCATGCTGTGCAAATTTTACAGGGTCAGCTAAATCTTCACGACTATTTATCGTGGGAACTCTTGGATAGACTTTTAGTTTTGAGAGGCTATTAAGAGTGTATTCTTCATCATCAATATGCCAAATAATAGCTTCTGCACCATTCCATGTAACAAAGGAGTCTGAATGTAATTTCTGCGCCTTTTCAAGTGCATTCTCTAACATATCAACATCATCGACAGCAGTATCAGGAAACTTTAATTCCCATCCATTGAATATTACACCAGAAGTCTTATCAACGAAAAGAAGAATATCAGGAAATTTAGTTCTTCCTGATTTCATCTTTACGCTGGTATCATTGGTAGCATCTTGAAAAACTGTAGTTTTCCTTTCTATGGCAGACTTTATCCAGCTAATTAACTGACCTGCCCAATCTCGCTCATTCCTCTTAATATCAAGTTTCGTCATGACTGTTATTTTACTGCTGTAGTATATGCTTTGTTATCAAAAAATCCTGGTATAACAGGCTCTGTTGTTTCTTTATGCTGTTTTGCAGTAACCGCTGCTAAGCGATCTGCACATACTTGTATATAGTTGATTGCTTTTACCTTATGCAACATCACATTTTGATTTTTTTCGATTCCTATATATCTTCTATCCTCCATTGCAGCTGCAACTAAGAAACTACCACTTCCACAGGCATTATCAAGAATTATATCTCCGGGGTTAGAAAAAGTTCTTATCAAGTATCGTCCTAACTCTATCGGTTTTTGAGTAGGGTGATATACAGGTCCTTCCGATTCTGCTGTTTTTACATATAAGAAATCTTCTGTTGGAATTTCATTATCATCCATACATAGGACATCATTTGGATAACGCATGCCATTACTCTGAACATGTCTTGGCTTGAAATCTCCATAACTTCCAGTATATTGATTTTTGCGAATACCTTTATCATAGCTCTCTCCCTTTGTCATCTGGGGATTGTATGTGGGTTGCTGTTTATAAAACACACAAATATCTTCATGCTTTCTCAAAGGTTGCTTCTTAGCATTTAAGAAATTTGTTGATTTTGATTTTATCCAAACTATTTTGTATTTGAACCAATCTTCATTGCTTAAAATCAGCTTTGCCGTGAAAAGACCTTGCGCAGTTAGAACAATAGCACCATTATCTTTTATTATACGCATATATTGTTGCCAAAGCTTATCTAAGTCAATGACAGAATCCCACTTATTTTGTGTTGTTCCGTAGGGTAAATCGCACAAAATCATATCTACTGATTTGTCTGGAATATTAGGCATAACCTTCAGACAATCATCTTCAATAACCTTATTAACAAAATCTTGAATGTTATTTTCCATATTCTCTTATACTTTCAGCAACCATATTCAACACTCCACTTGCACAATCTTCTTCTGCAAGCACATCATAAACCTTATCTGCGAGCCAAAGTTGGATTAACTCTCTTTCAGCTGTTTCAAGAAGTTTTGCAAGTAAAATTACTTGTTCCCTTTTGGCTTTACGCTCTCCTCGTTCAATTCGACTATACATAGGGGTATCTATCTCCAAAGCAGACGCTAATTGTCTTTGAAGTAATCCTTTTTGTTCCCGCAACTCTTTAAGTCTTTCTGAAAAAACCATAGTTGTCACATTGTGATTTGTCATTATTTGGCAAATATAAGCAAAAATATTGATAACAACACATTTTCCACGCAAAAATGTTGCTTTCGTAGTACATTATATTTTCATTCTCCCAATTCTATTTTGAGAAATCTTATACTCATTTTTCGCCCTCCACTGTTCATATTTCATCTTAAACCACTCAACTACAGGCAAATCATCAATAAACAACTGCCACTTACTTTTCTGTTCAAGTCGAACAACGTTCTTAATATACGCAACGGATTGCTCCGTATCAAACTTGCTATTATGCTGTTTGGAGTAAAGCAAGCCACTAAAGCTGACCTTTTTGAAGCAAGCGATTGCTTTTATTAAGTTCTGTGCAAGCCCCATTTGCAAACACTCACGAACGATATCCTTGATATCAGCAAGGTAAGGAATTAGTTCTTCGAGCTTCTTTTCCTCTTCTCTTTTGCTAATTGTGTATCGAGTGAAATCATCTTTTACTGTTTTCACCTGCGTCTTATACATCATTTCAGAAGTAGCCATTTGATTTTTAAGTGTAGAGATGTTTCCTTCTAATGTAACCTTGTCTGCTTTAAGCTGTTTGTTTTCTTCTTCTAAACGCTTTACCTTATTACCTCCGAAAAGAGAAGATACACTATCAGTAATGACTGTTGTTGCATTTATGGCAGAGCTTTTCAGTTTCTCGACCTTAATACCCTGTTTCACGTCTCTAATTTCTGATAGTAGTTGCTCCTTACTTATTTCAAGTGTTTGCAGCTCACTTTGTAAGTTCTCAGTTGTCCCAATGAGTGATTTATAATACTCTGATGTAGAAATGTGTTTGGCTTCTGTTCCATCAATACCACGATCTAATCCATACTTATTCATAAGTTGGGCATAGCTATCTTGGTAATTCTTTAGTTGGTTGCGTGCCATGACATCATCTGCGCATAGTCTGGGTGTACCAACTTTCTTCTTTCGGTATTTACGTTTACCATTTTCTTCCTCTTTCTTGGCTTTCCTCCGCTCACAAGTAACAATAGGTACAATCGTAGCATGTATATGTGGTGTATGCTCGTCCATGTGGAGGACAGCCGAAACCACATTTTCTTTACCGTAGGTTTCTTCCAACCATTGCAGATTATCTTGACACCAGTTATCAAGTTGCCCACAATTTTCTATCCTTTTCATATCCTCGTGTGTTCCTGTGAGTAGAATACGGATTGCCTTTACTTGGTTCTTACCAATCTTGCGAGTGATACCAGCCGTATTGATGCGGTGGCTAATTGCTTCACTTCGGGAGTGGATTCCATCAGGGAATTCAATGAGTTCTTTGTTTAGGTGAGTGCGGCTTTCATCTGCATTCTTAGGATGGATTGTGCGCTCAATATGAGCAGACATACCTGTGTCGGCTCCTTTCGCTTTCTCTAAATGTAATACTGCGTATCCCATATCTGTCTTGCATTATTTGGGTTTAAGTTTAGGTTGATGATTCTCTTCGGGGTTTCAAAAGGGGCTTCCCCTTTGCTCATTGGGCATTTTTAGCAGAGGAGTGTAACGGCTGCGTAAAGAAAATGCCCTAATGAGCTATGGTATTTCGCTTGTGAAATATCCATAGGGGAGCAAGCGATGATTTATAGCCCTCTTCCCTTTCCCTTTCGTTGTTGTTGAGTGGTAATAGGCTTATCACAAAGCAGGTCGTTAATGTCCTTATACTTTGAGTAAGCCACGGAGCCATCTTCTACCTTTGCACCTAACTCTTTTGAGAGTTCTGCATTAGCAGCCCAGCCAGCCCTATCGTTGTCGAAAAGACAAACAATGTTATCATAGGAAGTTAAAAGGCTCTTTGCCTTTTGCAAGTTGGTGACGGAGTTAAGGATTATAATATCCGAAACTCCAGCCGACTTGTCATCACTAAGGGTTAAGATACCCTTTCCTTGCTTTTGCAAGGTCATATAAGAAAGGTAGTCCATAAAGCCTTCAAATATCAAACAAGTATTGGCGTGTTCTTTTGCCTTGATAATCGTAAATGATTTAGGTGCTATACAACCTTTGAAGAACGGGTTGCGCAGTTCGTAGCCACCTGTCTTGTTAGCAAAGCCTATAGCGAAGTAGGCTTTATCCTTATGGGTAAAATGTAGTTCTACACATTCTTTTTGCGCTATTGCTATATCCACTTTGCGCTCCGAGAGGTAACGAAGTAAGGCTGGGTGAGATAGTTCGCACACTTCTATATCCTTAAAAGCAGGCTCTTCTGGCACCATTATCTTTGTGGGGTGATAAGAGTAATAGTTTATAGTTGATATATCTGGAGCAGACTTTGCTATTTGTGCAAGCAGATAGGAAATATCTTTTGAATGGTACAACTCTTCTGCAAGTGCAATGATGCCACCTCCTTTGCCAAGTCCGAAGTCATACCAAAGATTGAGCTTTGTATTGACTTTGAAAGATGCTACTGTTTCATTCCTAAAGGGTGATTTGTAATAGAGCTTTTCACTACCTACCTTGATAGGAGTATGTCCTATCGCTTGTAGAAAATCTTGTAGTTTTATCTGTTTTGCGGTTTCGATATTCATATTTGTACGGTTTAGATGTTGCTAGAAAATTGATGGTTTGATGATTTTTTACATAACCGCTTGATATTCAAAGGGTATAATGCTCATCAATGTTTCATCAAAGTATTTACCATGAGGGAAATGAAGAGGAACTATTGGAACAATCCTATTGCTATAGTTTAGTAAGTTCATAAAGAAGATAGATGATAATATCATGTAGTCCTTACTACATGATGAGGATTTGAGGATTTGACGATTTCATTTTATCCTTTTCGTTATATCATTTTATCATAGAAAGACATTATCTTTATATCATATAATCATGACTTCCATATTTCACAATCTCGATATTTTGTCTTTTCATTGAAGAAAAGTATATTTTTCTTAGAGTAGCAAGTTGTACTTTTGTACGGACAAAAGTGCTGCCTACTTCACGAAGTAGGTTAATCACGACTTCACTTACTCGGGATTTACTGCTGACCAAAAGAGAAACCATGTATATACATGATAATTTCTCTTTTGGATAGCAATAACCTCTTCATCAATGATTTATTTATAATTTCTTTTTGATGAGTATTTATTTTCCTTATGTTCAATGGGTTATATTCTCTTTTCATCAATTCATCAAAATAATAAGGGTTATAACGATAAAAGTTGTTTGAGGGTGACCGTGTAGTATCTCCCCATGCGCCTGACATCAGAATAGTAGTTGGGGCGGTTGTAATCTATCTGGTAAGTAGTATAACAAAACGTATTACTTGCTGGTTGTAGCTTCCAAATATCCTGTACTACTTTACGCACTTGACCTTTCTCGGCTTTCACCTGTGTGAAGTTGAGTAGTGAAACAATATCATTCAGACAGAAGGAATATTCCTTGATATTCATCTGTTGCATAATATCAATGGCAAGTTCAGCCATCTCAATTTCCAACTTATTGCGATTGCTGCGGATGATACGTTTAAGAGCTGGCGTTTCTGTGAGTTTAGGATTAAACCACATACGACTTTCCTTTTGGGTGCTTAATGTGCGATGCTGGAGAAAGAATAGGAAGGCAGGTATTTCTTCTTTGAGTTTCTTGAGGAAATCTGTATCATCAGATTGCAGCTTTTCTATTTTTCTCACCCAATAGCGGGTTTCTCCCATATCTATGATAAGAGGGAGGTACTCGTTGTTGGAACAGAGCACAAACTTGGAAAAGAAGGCTATTTCAGATCGGTCTTTTCCTTTGGCTTCCACCTTATAAGTGTGTGTGGTACTTAGGTTCTTTAGTCGTTCACTGTCTTCCCTACGGTTAAGTAGCACTTCATCTACTACGATGATTAGTTTTCCTGCCCAGTCTGCATTGAACTGACTGCGAAAATCCTCATTTGTATTAAAGGTTACATTGCCCTTAAAGATGGCTTTAAGGAAGTTAAGGAAGGTACTTTTACCTGTATTACGTTCTTCTGATACCAACAGAAGAATTGGTAACTTCTGAATGGGTTTTAGATAGAGCAGTTGCAAATAATCCATTCCCAACTCGTATTGTTCACCAAAGATATGCGATACAAGGGCTTCGATATGTGGGAATATTCCCTCTTTTGGCTCATGATCTATCGGCTCATAGAGATTGAGGAAGTTTGCAACAACTGGTTGATAGTTCACATGGTCTGGCAAGGTACAGAAGCCATTGTACTTGGGTACACTTGCCATGAAATCCTTGCCGTGGTCTTGGCGCAGCGTTTCGTTGTTCCACACGATACGTTTGCGCACAAAGCCACCTCCTAACTTGGGTTGGTCCACCAATTTATATAAGGTGGTACCAACTCGGATATATTCTTCCTTTTCCATAATATTAGATTTTTAAGGTTGCGTTACCTAAGATTTTCTGCACATCAGACATTCTGTATCTGACCTTGTTCCCTACCTTTATAGGCTTCAGATAGTTCTTCTTTCCCCAATGCCACAAGGTAGCATCACAGACACCACAGAGTTGTTTTACCTCTTCCTTTGAAAGAAAGCGTTCTTTACGTGCTTCTTCGACAATAGTAGTTAGCTCGTCTTTGGCACGGTTAATGAGGTCGTTGGAAAATGCCAACAAATCCTCACCAGAAACCTCTAATCGCACATGTGCGTTAGAGCCTTGAATGATAGACAAAATATCCGTCATAATTTTTAGACTCCACCTGCTTGTTTGACTTTCTGTTGTCGGTGGGTTAATAAACAAAAAGTCGCCACCTCATTTGAGATGACGACTGCAAAATTATATCGTGAAATGATTGCTTTTCAACGATTTACCAAACGCTTAATTCATATAAAGATTAAGCGAATTAAACGAACTTTTATTCTGATAAAAAGGCTTTAATTTCATCTATCGAAGTGCGATCTTCTCCTCTGTCCATCAACCTTATTCCAGTCTTTCCTATGCTCTCGGAAAGTTCCTTGTAGGCATTCTGAACACCTCTAAGTCCTATTAGACGAACATTGAAATAGTCTGATAATGCTCTGTAGAATGGTGCAATATCACATTCTTCGAGTAAACAATCCTCTTCCAGAGCAATTTTAAGATAAACAATGTCTTTCTCCTTTGGCTTGGTTAATATCCGAGTTCTAATTTTTGATAGTAACTCTTTCTTTTCTACAGGCTTTAGAAGTTCTTCTAAGGTTCTCTCATCCTTTGGTCTGCCACGCCTTTTACTACTTACGGCTGGTTTATCAATGATGGAGGCTTCCTCTTCTAAAGCAGATTCGATAAGTCCATCGGAGCCTATAGCTTTCTGGTATTGTTGAAACTCTTTCCAATCTTCCTTTGTTCTTTCCCCTGATGATACACTTCTACGAATAATGTATTTTATCATCAACGAAAGCATCCATTTGTGCAGTCGGTTGGTCTTGCTGTTTTGAATAAGGCTCTCACCGTGTTCTACCATGCATTCATAACTACGACCAAAATATAACTGGAAAAGCCACACTAATTTGACCCACCCTGTCAAAGTATTTTAGACCCAGTAAAACGATTTATTATTGACCCACTAAATGCCCTGGTCGGGTGGGTCATTTTATTTCGCTATTACTTGGTAATATTCTTTGCTTTTATCTTTCTAAGACTCTCTCCAGTTAGTTCTATTTGATATG
>FLSB01003846.1_pt1 | contig 24472 bp, 14 predicted proteins | sample 1550551 | NCBI WGS metagenome assembly FLSB01 (sample SAMEA4031774, study PRJEB14383) | metagenome | biome: human; feature: oral; material: saliva | place: Philippines | collected 2014 | reverse complement strand
GTAAACGAAATAAGAAGAAATTAAGCACGAAATAATAACTATTTTTTAATCAATAAGACAATGGAGAAAAAGAAACAAAAGAAGAACTATTCTGCACCAAAGTGTGAAATAGTTCAGGTAAGTGAAAGCACTTATTTGATGGATACATCCTTCCCGAGCCAGCACAAGAAGGCAAATCACGCCAGCGGTCCAACAGCTTCAGCGAAGGCCTTAGGCTTATGGAATGATGAACACCTTGAGGAGGACAGCAATGAGGAGGCTAACGATGACAGCTCTTCATCATGGGACGACTAATTTCTAAAGCGATTAATTAACAGAAAACGAACGAAGAAAAAAGAAAGATGAAACAGACAAAGAAACATCAGTCCCTTTTATCAGGGATAAAGTCTTTGGGCATCATGCTGAGCTTAGGCTTGGCTTTGGCCTCATGTACAAAGGACGACGTGGCTCAGAACCCAGCAAAGCCAAACGAGGAAGAGAATAAGAACTTAACGACCTTCGTGGCAGGTGGCGAGAACAAGACGCGCACGTCAATGGATTACAACAGCGGTGACTTCTATTGGGAAGCAGGCGACTATATCTACATAAAGGACGACGACGGCGTGTTGCGAAAGAGCACGAACGCTCCAACCAGTAAGGTAGCATCTTTTAAATATAAAGTTCCAGGCAAGTTTACTACAAGTAGCAGTTATAAGGTTTATTATTTCGGTAAGAACAGTAGCAATAACCAAGTTGTTATTCCATCTGCTCAAAGTCAGTCAACACCAAATAACACTGAGCATTTTGGCGTATCTGGTGACTATGGTACTGCAACTGCGACAGGAAGCGTAGGAGGAAAAGCTTTTAGTTTCCAATTAGAGCATCAGGCGGCTTACCTCGTATTTCACCCTTATGTAAGTAACACATTGTTGCAGAACTGCTCTTTAACTAAGATCGAAGTAAGTTCAGATAATGACATTGCAAGCACCTATACCTTGAATGCAAGTACAGGCACGTTGCAAAGTGTCAGTACAGGTGCAGAGGCTGACAAGGAGATAATTCTTAGTACCAAAGGCAGTGGAGCTTATGCTAACGGTTTCCCTTTGAATACAGCTTCCGATAATGTAGCAATTAATGGAGCCTATATGGTTATTAAACCAGGCACTCATACCTTGAAGGTACGTTATTGGTTAAAGGATGTTTCAACAGGAATAGAAGGTACTGTTACAAAGGCTTTTAAAGCTTTTAACTATGACGTAAATAACTATTATGATATAGATGGCAACCTTAACATACGCGACTACGATGGTGACCATTATTACATGTGGGACGCCCAGGAACAATATTGGAAGGGTCACGAATGGTGGTCAGCCAATAAAGACCAGCCAGTGTTCCACAATCAAAGTAACGGCAACTACGCCCAGAGCAACGCTGACCTTCGTTACTACAACACAAGTTACCCAGGTTACGGCATAAGCAACCCCGCTATCCACTCATGTAAAGACCTTCCAAACGCTAACGAGATGTCTTGGTATTGTATGTACGGCGACCCTCGTTGGGACGATTATGAGTTATGGACTACTATGGGTCGTTTATATGCAGGTGGTATGTGGTTAAAGAAGAAGTCCGTGTTACAGGCAGAGCATCATTACGACACCGAGAAATCTGCCGACAATTCAACCGACTTGCGTACAACATGGAAGGACTACAGCAACTACAGCAGTAGTATCCACCACTCTGGCCTCCCTTCCGCCGCAGATGCAGGTAATTATTTCTACCTGCCCGGCTTGGGTTGGAACCGCTTTGGTCTGCTGAACGGCATTGGCTACGGCGGCAACTATTGGTCGTCAAGTGCTGACCCAAGGAACGTCGACGGCGCGTACTACCTGAGCATCACCAGTGGCAACGCCGGCGTGTACATCCACGGCCGCGAATACGGGATCAGTGTCGGCGGGTTCGAGTAGTCCTCGCGATTGCCCTTTATAGGTGTCGCCCTCTAAAAGGCGACACCTAAAGAACTGCTGTAAAGCCCCACCCCGGCCCTCTCCGAAGGGGAGGTAGTGCTTAACGAACAGGACTTCTGATAAATGCGTATTCCGTTGCTGCGCTCACCGTATCTACGTGCTGGCGGATGCGTATTTAGCTACTCGTAGATACGCATTGCGCAGCTGTTAGATACGTATCTAACAGCAACGCTCACCGCATTCAGCAGCATCGCTCACCGCATCTAACGGCACGTAGATACGCATTGCGCAGCAAGGGAATACGTATTTAGCGGAAGAAGAATGCAGAAAGGAGGAAAGAAGAGACGATGAAAGGGAGGAAATAAACCAAGAAAATAGAATGGGGCAGCATGAAGAAGCGCAAAGAAAGCTGCAGAAGCGTGCTGCCCTATGCTATGATAATAAGAATCTAATGTATAACTTTAAACACGAAGAATCATGAAAATTCGTTTAGTACCAAAGAAAAATCCGCAGAAGCGGGAGGAAGTGAAGTTTTATGCTAACCCAGTTAACCTTGGGCATAAGTCGCTTGATGACATTGCACGTGACATTACAGGGCGTTCGTCTTTGACTCGTGGTGATGTGTCGAATGTGCTGTATAACTTTATCGACTGTCTGCCCCATTATCTCCGTGATGGATTTAGCATTCAGTTGGGCGAGTTTGGCTCGATGCGTGTCACACTGTCGAGCAAAGGAGCAGAAAAGGAAGAGGATTTTAAGACCGCAACCATTAAGCCTCGTGTCGTCTTCACGCCTGGCGGAGAATTGAAGCGAGAACTTGCCGCAAACTCTTACGAGTCGGTGAGGAAGAAGGAGGAAGCAGACAAGGATAAGAAAAAGGAGGATAAGAAAAAGAACGGAGGAGGAAGTGGCCCAGTAGCGGGCCAAGGATAGGAAAGGATATTGGGCTAATGGGCCTAATAGGGCTAATGAGGCCAATAGGGCAAATGAGGCCAATAGGGCTAATAAGGCTAATAAGGCCTAATGAGGCTAATAAGGCTAATAAGGCTAATGAGCCTAATAAGGCCAATATTCAAGAAAAGAAACAAGTTCGGTTTTAATAATACTGAATTGATTAATTTAGTTTTAATTATGTTTCCAGCGAGAAGGCATTGATGTGATATCAATGACGATACATCGGTAATTTAATTTTCGTTTCTTGCCCCTGACACCATGGTTGGTGTTATGGGGCAAGTTTTTTTAGTATGCCCAGCATGATTTAATGTTGCAGAGAAGATTGATAATTCTCGTAAAGGGGATTGAGCATTCTCACAAAAAAGGTTGACCTTTTTCGCAAAAAGGGTTGACGGTTTCTTCAAAAAGAGGGTAATAGTTTTGTAAAAAAGGGTGGGAGTGTGTTTCTCAAAAAAAAGAGGATGTGTCAAAACGGACACACCCTCTTTTTTTTAGTTTATAATGACTTCTTCTTTAGTTTCTCCACATAAGCATCAATAGCAGCAACAGCTGTGATGTTTACAATGTCACGTACAGAACATTCGAAATCGGTAAAGTGAATTGGTTTATTAAGACCCATTTGGATAGGACCAATAACCTCAGCTTCTGGGCTCAATGCCTGTAATAGTTTATATCCACTGTTGGCTGAAGACAAGTCAGGGAAGATGAGTGTGTTAACATCTAATCCTTTCAAGCGAGTGAATGGGAACTTCTCATCACGCAACTCTTTATTCAAGGCAAAGTTAACCTGCATCTCACCATCAATAGCCAAATCTGGATACTCCTTTTGCAGCTTCTCAACAGCAGAGTGCACCTTCGATGGAGAACCTTCTTTATCAGAACCAAAGTTAGAATAAGAAAGCATTGCTATTGCAGGTTTATCATTGAAGAATTTAACCGAATTGGCAGCCAACTTAGCGATGTCAGACAATACCTCATCATCAGGATGACGATTAATCAGCGTGTCAGCAATATAGAATACACCCTTCTTAGTATTTAGAATATGCATAGTACCAAAGTGATTATACTCTGGTCGGATACCAATAACATCCTTAGCTACCTTAATCGTGTTGCTATATTTGGTGTAAAGGCCAGTGATAAACGCATCCGCATCACCATTCTCAACCATTGACATTCCGAAATAGTTACGTTCATACATCTTATCGTATGCCTCTTCAAATGTGTAACCTTCACGTGAACGCTTTTCAGCTAAGTGTTTTGCGTATGTAGCACGACGTCCCTGTTCTTTATCAGCACGCATATCAACAATCTCAATATCAGAAATGTCAAGTTTGAGACGATTAGCGACACGATTCAAGCGGTCGGGGTTTCCTAAAAGGATTGGTACACAGATACCTTCTTGTTTAGCTTGTACAGCAGCCTTCATCATCGTTTGGTGACCACCTTCAGCAAAGACAATACGTTGTGGATGTTGGGCAGCTGTAGCATGAAGGGTGTGAGTTAGTTTTGTTTCCTGACCTAACATCTGAAGTAGATGCTGCTTATAAGCCTTGAAATCCTTGATAGGAGTACGAGCAACACCGCTCTCCATAGCCGCTTTAGCGACAGCAGCACTCACCTCAGTAATCAGTCGTGGGTCGACAGGTTTTGGGATAAAGTACTTAGGACCAAAGGTAAGGTCGTTTACATGATACACCTCATTCACCACGTCTGGTACGGTTTCTTTAGCCAAGTCAGCAATAGCTTGTACTGCTGCCATCTTCATTTCCTCGTTGATAGCTTTGGCATGAACATCCAAGGCACCACGGAATATGTATGGGAAACCAATTACGTTATTAATCTGATTAGGGTAATCAGAACGGCCAGTAGACATGATTACGTCAGGACGGGCAGCAACTGCATCATCGTAGGATATCTCCGGAACAGGATTAGCCAATGCAAACACAATAGGATTCTCGTTCATTGAACGAATCATATCTTGTGTAAGAACATTCCCCTTAGACAAGCCTACGAATACGTCAGCACCCTTAATAGCTTCTTCTAAGGTATGTATATCACGGCGGTCAGTCGCAAAAAGGGCCTTTTGTGGAGTCAGGTTCTTAGACTCAGAAGTAATAACACCCTTAGAGTCGAGCATTACAATGTTCTCCTTCTTCAGTCCTAACGCCATGTATAACTTTGTACATGAGATAGCTGCAGCACCTGCACCATTGACGACTAACTTAACATCAGCGATATTCTTCCCAGCTACTTCAAGTGCATTCTTCAGACCTGCAGCAGAGATGATAGCCGTTCCGTGTTGGTCATCATGCATAACAGGAATATCAAGCGTACGTTTCAGACGTTCCTCAATAGCGAAACACTCTGGTGCTTTAATATCTTCAAGATTGATACCACCAAAGGTTGGTGCAATCTTCTCTACCGCCTCACAGAATTTATCTGGGTCTTGTTCGTTTACCTCTATATCAAAAACATCAATACCACCGTATATCTTGAAAAGTAATCCTTTACCTTCCATGACAGGCTTTCCACTCATTGCACCGATGTTACCCAGTCCTAAAACGGCTGTACCATTACTGATAACTGCAACTAAATTACCTTTGTCTGTGTATTTATATACGTCATCTGGATTCTGCTGAATCTCTAAGCATGGATATGCCACACCAGGCGAATATGCCAGACTAAGGTCTGTCTGTGTACTATAAGGTTTTGTAGGCTTTACTTCAATCTTGCCAGGACGGCCGTTGTTATGATACTCCAAAGCGGCTTCTTTTGTTACCTTGACCATAGTTAATCTTTTACTTTTAATATTACAAAAATGTATTTTTGACTTACAAAGTTAGTAAAATCCACTTTAAATCAGATGTCATTATGAAAGTTTTTTGTAATTTTGTCGCAAAAATAAAGTTTGATGCATAATACAACTACAGAAACCACTTATCGGCAAGAACTTAAAGAGAGAATCCTCGTTGCAGCTCTTAACTTATTTCATAAACATGGGATAAAAAGAGTAAAGATGGACGATATAGCCAATGTACTTAAGATATCAAAGCGTACACTTTACGAGATATACAGTAATAAAGAGGAGTTGCTCTTTGAAGTTATCCGACTTGATAAGAAGAAAGAAGGCCAGGCTATGGCAGAGATAGACAAGTCTGGACAGAATGTCATCAATATTATCATAGAGGTTTGTCGTTTTCGTATAGAGAAGATGGGTAAGATAAATCCGCTTTTCTTTGAGGAACTCCACATGTATCCAGAGTTACTCGCTTATGTCCGTAAGCTCCATAAGGAATATGAAAGTGATGCTCATTCTTTCATTCAGCGTGGAGTTAAGGAGGGCTTATTCCTTCCTAATATAAACTATGAGATTATACGTATCTTGACAGTAGCCTCACAGAATGCTATTATGAATCAGTTTCTTTATAAGAAGTATGATGTAGAGGAGCTGGGCTACGCAGCCATCTTATTCTTTGTACGAGGATATTGCACCTTAGAGGGTATTAAATTATTAGATAAAGAGTTAGACTCGCTTTTCAGTCGCAAGTAAACATCGTGCTGACAACAGATTATTTAGGTAAAAGATTATAGTTAAAATGAAAGATAATACATACAAGACACTGTTGCTAACATTGTTAGTTGCATTGTTCCTTTTCCTATTGCATTTCCTTCCAACACTAACAATAGGGGATACAAAGTTACGTGAAATAGACATTCTAAGCGACCTTGCAAAAAAGAAGAAAGTACTCGAAGACGTCATTCCATCGCCTAAGAAGCCTTCTTCTGTTGTTGCCTATGATAAAGACGGAAAGGTTATCAACTTTAAGGAGGAGTGGCCAAAGGGTGCAGAACGTATCGTTGACTATTCTGCAGGTAAACCTGGAGGATTGGATCATTTCTATAGTCAACTGAACTTATTGGTTCAGAAACAGCAAGTAGGGCGTCCTGTTCGTATTGCTTATTATGGTGATTCATATATAGAAGGTGACATCTTATTAGCCGACTTGCGTGAAGACCTTCAGAAATACTATGGTGGTTATGGCGTTGGATGGATAGATGCGGGTAATGACCTCGACCAATACAAGCATACAGTAGATAATAGTTTCTCCGGACTGACCGAGCACATGGTTAAGAAGCCTGCAAGTTATGATGTCAACCAAGCAGGTATTGCAGAGCGTTACTATACCATGAATGGCCAAGCCACAATGACGTATGCTCCTTTCACTTTATCCCATGACTATCCACATACCGAGAAGTGGGCAAGTACATTACTTTATCTACGTTCAAAAGGAGGTGCTAACGTCAGCTTCAACATAGATGGAGGCAAAACAAGTAACCAACGTGTTAACCCATCACCAGAGTTACAAGTAGTGAAGATGGATGGCATCACCTCTCATGCAACCGTTAAGGTCGATGGAACGAATACTATTCTCTTTGGTACGTCACAGGAAGGTAAGGAAGGTATTGTGCTTGACAATTTCAGTATGCGTGGTTCTTCAGGTATAACACTGTCCAAACTTCCAGAACAGATGTTGAAGGAGTTTGCACGTGTACGTCCGTATGATCTTATTGTATTCCAGTTTGGTGTTAACGCTATTGATGCCCAGACAACTCCCGAACGATTGAAGAAGTACATGCGTGACATGAAACTTGTCGTAGACCTTTTCCACAAGTGTTTCCCTGAAACGAGTATTCTTATCGTTAGTAGTCCCGACCGTGGCTCTAAGTCTTCACCTGATGGTACGATGAAGGGTGTTGAGATGTTAGTAGGTTATCAAGAGCAACTTGCCTCCGACTGTCATGTTGGCTTCTATAATCTCTTCCGTGCTATGGGAGGTCCAGGTACGATGATGCGTATCGTAGACAGCCAGGATATGGGTACAAAAGACTATGTACACATTAATTATAAAGGTGGAAAATATGTCAGTCAGCGTATCTTTAAGTCTATCGTAGCCGGACAGAAGAATTATACAAGACGTGAGAAAATGATAGAACAGTAGGTTTGTATTTACATAACATAGAGTCAAATGGAAACAAGTATATTTCTCAACCAGTTAATGGTTATCATCAATAATCTCTTACAAAACATAGAAACGTATATTGGAGGGCTTGAGTTTTCAAAGCTATCTGATATTCTTCTATATAATCCAAAAGAACCGCTCCTCTTCTCTTCTGGTGCTTTTCTTTTCATATTCCTTGTCTTCATGATAGGATATTACTGCCTACGAAAGAAGGTGGATGGGCGATTACTCTTCGTGACGCTCTTCTCTTATTATTTCTTCTATAAGAGTAGTGGCTTCTATTTCCTATTATTACTGATTGTGACCGTAAGCGACTTCTATATAGCACGTCGTGTTGCCAAAGGAAAATATCCAAGATTATGGTTATGTTTGAGCCTACTCATCGACCTTGGACTTTTGGCTTACTTTAAGTACACGAACTTCTTTGCAGGAATGGTGGCGCAGATGATTGGTGGTAATTTCCAACCTTGGGACATCTTCCTACCAGTAGGAATTAGCTTCTACACCTTCAAGACCATCTCTTACGTTGTCGATATCTATCGGAAGAAGGCTGAGCCTATGGAGTCACTCCTCGACTATGCTTTCTTTGTTAGCTTCTTCCCAACACTCTTGGCAGGCCCTATCACTCGTGCAACCGACTTTGGTCCACAGATTCGTAAGCCATTGCACATTAGCCGTGAGATGTTTGCTCAGGGTGTGTTCTTTATCATTATTGGTTTGTTTAAGAAGGCTGTTATCTCAGACTACATCTCTCAGAACTTTGTTGATCGTATCTTTGATAACCCTACACTCTTCTCTGGTGGTGAGGTTCTCCTTGGTCTTTATGGTTATTGCATACAGATTTATTGCGATTTCTCAGGCTATTCTGATATGGCAATCGGTATTGCCTTGCTTCTTGGATTTAAGATTCCGATGAACTTCAATGCGCCACTTACGGCCGACTCCATGACTGACTTCTGGCGACGTTGGCATATTTCGCTATCAACATGGATACGTGATTACGTTTATATATCACTTGGCGGCAACAAGAAGGGAACACTTCGCATGTATTTCAACCAAATGGTTGCGATGACTGCTTGCGGATTATGGCACGGCGCATCTCTAAACTTTGTTGTATGGGGTGTTCTTCATGGAGCTTTGGTTTGTGTACATAAGTTCTGGTCGCAGACAGTTTTGAAGCATGACCGCCGTTATCATCCATCTGGTATTCGTCGTTTCTTATCAGTATTCATCACTTTCCATGTCCTTTGCTTCACGTGGCTTTTCTTCCGTTGTAAGGACTTTGATAGTGTGTGGATTATGGTTAAGCAACTGTTTACAAAGTTTAATCCTTCCGTACTCCCCGATGTCTTCATGGGTTATAAGTATGTATTCATGTTGATGATATTTGCTCTTCTTACCCATTGGATACCTGATTCTTGGCAGAATCGTTGTGTACGAGTCTTAGAGAAGGGTGGGGTTGTCCTCTCTGCTATCGTGATTACTATTGTTATATTCATCATTATGCAGGTGAAGAGTTCTGAGATACAACCATTCATCTATTTCCAGTTCTAAATAGATTGAACTATATAATATAATGTGCAGCATACTGTTTAATAATACTTAGTTAAATGGTATGCTGTTTTTTATGGTCTTCTGTTAAGCCTTAATCGGTCATTATTCTCTATATGCCTTGTCTTCTTCTGGCTAAATGTGCCTAAATCGTGTGCTAAGGAACGTTTAAGATAGAGTAACGAGTCTATTAGTATCTTTCTTATATAGTATAAGTTGAGACTATCATACTTTCTCTAATAATTTACTGTTCATCCTCTTTTCCCCACTTCTAAGTGACTGGTAAATACATGAAAAATCATGACATAGCTTCAAACTAAATGCCCTCTAAATCAGCGTGCAATATATTCTCTAATCTACTTTGTAATCTACAATAAATCAGTATGTTACAAATAGTGTCGGAGAAGAGGCCCTTCTTGGTCCAAGAAGAGCGTCTTCAGCAGGCAAGAAGGGCATGTTCTTGATCGCAGAAAGGCCTCTTCTTACTTCAAGTGAATGCTCTTTCCGAATGGAGAGGGGAGTGATTATTGAAATATCTTCACAAATTCTGTTTGTAAGTTCAGCATTCCCTGTTCATTTCTTATTCGTCTTCTTATAGAGTTATCACAGCAATAAGGTTTTTATTTGTGGGCATGTGAGCCTCAACATCGACATCTCTGCGAATAGAATAGAGCGTGAAAACCAAGGTATGTCACGAGTATTGTTTTTACGAGTAACGTTACCTTTCCTTCTTCCCCTTGGTAGTGAAGATAGCAGTAAACCTTAGGCTGTTTTTAGTCAATAGGTATGGTCATATTGAAGTGACTATCAAGAAGAGACTTATCAACGCACAATTAAAGTCTTAATGGTTTTTGTTTTTTTACGTATATAAAGTCTTATATCTCGTTTTTTTTGTTTTACTTTGCAGTTAATTGAATAAGTTTACTAACGTATTAGTCCCATAAACAAGGCTAAATTATCGAGAAAGCTATTAATGACTAACATATTTAATATGAAAAGAAGCTTGAAATGGCTGGTTGCGATAGTGTTTACACCAGTCATACTGTTTCTTATACTTGTTGCACTATTATATTGTCCACCAGTTCAGAATTGGGCTGCAAAGCGTGTGGCCACTTATGTTTCAGAAAAGACAGGGATGGATGTAAGCCTCGAACGGGTTAATCTCTCTTTTCCATTAGACCTTCAGTTAGAAGGGCTAAAAATGCTTCGTCCCAACGATTCTATTCCTAATAAGAAAGATACGGTAGCTGATATACATCGCTTGGTAGCGGATGTGAGTTTGTTACCTTTGCTTGAAAGTAAGGTAGAAGTCAACGAACTGACATTTACAAAACTGAAGGCAAATACCGTCAACTTTATCGGTGACCTTCGTATTCGTGGCGATTTGCAGCGCTTACATCTCGTAAGTCATGGTATAAACCTCATTGGCGACTCTGTTCGCATCAATAAAGCCGATATTGAAGGAGGATGGGTAGACATCGCATTGGGCGATACTGTGCCCGAAGACCCACACAAGAAGAAGCCATTTTGGCGTATTAATATTGATAAACTCAACCTTGCTAAAACAGATTTCCGGCTTCACATGCCTGGAGATACGATGAGTGTTCGTGCTAACTTCAACAAGGGTATGGTGAAGGGAGCCGAACTTCTTCTACATGACAACATCTATAAGGTAGCGAATATAGATTGGCAAGGGGGCGATTTCAGCTATGATAAGAATTATGTACAGCATGCAAAGGCTGGCTTTGATGCCGCACATATAGCCATGCAGGACATCAATCTCGGTATAGACTCCTTCCTCTATGCTGCTCCAAAGATACGGTTACGTGTCCGAACAGCCAATATGAAGGAGAAAAGTGGACTGATAGTAAAGGATTTCCGCAGTTCTTTCTCTATGGATTCTACAAGTATCAATCTGCCTAATATGTATGTTTGCTTACCAGGAACAGAGCTGTCTGGGCGGTTCATGATGAACATGAATGCCTTTGCGGACAAGAATCCTGGGCAGATATCAACTCAGTTAGATGGTTTCCTACGCTTAGATGACCTGCAACCATTCCTTACCTCCGTACCAAAGAACATCTATCAAGCACTTCCTAATCAACGTATTATCGTAAAAGGACAGCTTGATGGCAATCTTCGTTCGGCTACATTTAAGCAATTTCGATTAGCTATGCCGGGTTACTTCGACCTTACCAGCACAGGATGGATAGCTGATATGATGTCTGGAGCGGGTCGACTTCGTAGTGACTTGAGACTGAAGGGAACAGCAAGTAACTTACATTTTGTTTCTAAGTTATTGCCACGTAATGTGCGCAAGATGATATCCCTCCCACAGGGAGTTGGTATCAATGGTAATATCCATGTACGTAAAACGCTTTACACGGGTAACATTTTGCTGACACAAGGCGGTGGACGGATTCGACTGAATGGTGCATACAACACGGCAACAGAACTTTATCGCCTTTCAGCAGACGCAACTTCATTCCCTGTACATCATTTCTTACCGACGATGGGGTTGTCGGCTTTCTCTGGAACGATAAAGGCGCATGGACGAGGGACAGACTTCTTGAGTCCGAAATCATCGACAAACCTCAGTCTGCGTGTTCGTAGTTTCAGATACGGTAAATATGTGCTTGATGGATTGAATGGTGATATCTCTAAGCATGGAGAGCTTCTTGCTGCTCACGTAAAGAGTACTAATAGGATGTTGGCGGGTGATTTTACGTATAAAGGTAAGGTCAATACGCGTCTCGTAGATGGTCATCTGCGAGGCTGGTTACGTCGTGTTGATTTGCATGCAATGGGCTTGATGGCGGATAGATACGTCGTGTCTGCATGGACAGATATAGACGTACGGTCGGACATGAAGAACAATCATCACGTAAGCGGTCCTCTTCGCTCATTCCGTCTCATGCAGGAAGGAAAGAAGAAGAGCCGACTTCTTGCAGCTGGTAACTTTGATGTGCGTGCAGATGTACAGTCGGGTGCACTCGATACGCATTTGAAAGGCAATCTCTCTGAGGCTGATTTACAGGCCTTTGGGTTTGTAGATAAGCATTACATAACCTCTGCTGATGCTGATATTACGCTTCGTTCAGATATGAAGAAATACTATGTAGTAAGTGGAAGTGTGGGTAACTTGTTGCTTAGCGAACATCGTAAGGGAAAACGAATACCATTGGTTGAAGGCAATTTCAACCTTGATGCTACAATGAGAGGCAGTCAGATTGAGGGCTCAATAAATGGTTCATTCCCACGTGTAGACCTTTATCAGTTGGGAGTCGTTGATAAAGCAATGTCAAGTAGCTTCTCGGCTAATACCTCGTTTGCCATGTCTGGCATGGATGATATGAATGTTCGTGGATTGATAGGAAACCTTCATGTAACCGACCAGAACCGAACTTACGCTCCAGGAGATGTGGATATCGACCTTATGAGTCGTAGAGATACCATACATGCAGTGTTGAATGGAGGTGATTTCCGACTTAGTACAGCATTTAATAGTAGTGTTAACCAACTGACGGAAAGTGGGAAACGGATATACAAGATTGTACGTGAACAACTTGCTAACCGTCGTATAGACCAAGCTGCAATACTTCGTCATTTACCAACAGGGCACTTTACACTCCGTAGTGGACGTGATAACTTATTCTCTAACTTGTTGGCACAAGATGGATATGCCTTTAGTCAGGCGGATATTAATCTGACATCTTCACCAACAAGAGGTCTTGATGGAAAGATAAGTATTGACTCTTTGGTTTATAATGATATCCATCTTGATAGCATCAGAGCCGACCTCACCAGTATTGATGGGCAGTTGAACTATCTGTTATCAGTTAAGAACAATCCTTCTAACACCTATCCTTATCATGGATACCTGCAGGGTGCGCTCTATGAACACGGCTTACAAACACATGCAACAATCCTTGATAATGATGGAAAGACAGGTTTCGACTTAGCGATGCAGGCTGCTATGAAGCGCAGAGGAATAGAACTCTCAATCACTTCGCCTAAGTCTGTGTTAGGTTATAAGTCCTTTGCTGTCAATGACTCTAATTATATCTATATTGGACGTGACCGTCGTCTGTCAGCTAACCTTCGTTTGGAGGCGGCTGACGGAACGGGTATGCTCGTCTCTACTGAGGATGCTGATACGGCCTCATTGCAGAATGTAACGCTGTCAATGAACCATTTTGAGTTGGGCAGTTTGTTTGCTGTATTACCCTTTGCACCGAAGTTGTCGGGTACTCTCGATGGTGATTACCACCTTGTACAGACGGAGAAAGAACTCACAATCTCAAGTGATATGACCATTAAACGGCTTATTTACGAGAATTGTCCTATGGGAGATGTAGGCACACAGTTCGTTTATATGCCTAAAGGGGACGGTACACACTATGTTGATGGTATTATAACTCAAGATGGAAATGAGGTCGGCATCCTCTCAGGAACCTATAAGAATGAGGGAGAAGGAGAGTTAGATGCAACCTTAGAGATGAACAAGTTCCCTTTAAATTACGTCAATGGCTTTGTTCCTGACCAAATTGTTGGGCTCGAAGGAGTAGGTGAAGGAACGTTGACAGTAAAGGGTCCGTTGAATAAATTGGATGTTAATGGTGAGGTTTACCTTGACTCTTCCTACTTGGTGAGTGCTCCCTATGGTATTAAAATGCGTTTCGCAGATGATCCAGTACGGATTAAAGACAGCCACATAGAGTTCGAGAACTTCGAGATGATAGCTAGTAACGGTTCTCCACTTGATATATCAGGGTACTTAGACTTCTCTAATCTTGATAAGATGATGCTTAATGCTGAATTAAAAGCTAAGGATTTCCAAGTGATAGATGCAAAGAAGAACGCCCGCTCACAGGTATATGGCAAGGCTTTCGTTGACTTTTCTGGTCAGATAAGTGGCTTATTAAATAACTTGCAGCTTACTGGTAAGCTCAATGTATTGGATAATACAGATGTGTCTTACATAGTGCAAGATGGTACGTTAGCGACCGATGACGAGCTAAACGACCTCGTTAAGTTCACTCATTTCAATGATTCAACGAAGCAGATCATCAAGCGTCCTGATATTAGAGGGTTCAGTATGGCACTCGTAGTAGACATAGATGAGCAGGCACATGTGTTCTGTGCGCTAAGTCCTGACCAGTCTAATTATATCGACTTCGTGGGTGGTGGGAACCTTCTTCTTAACTATGACCCTACGAATGGAGTACAGGTTCGTGGTAGATATACGTTGAGTGATGGTCAAATGAAATATTCTCTCCCAGTGATACCACTCCGTACTTTTACGATAAAGAGCGGAAGTTATCTTGAGTTCACGGGTGATCCGATGAAGCCAACACTAAATATTACGGCGACAGAGAGCGTAAGGACAAATGTTACAAATAGTTCTGGAGGAGGAAGAATAGTTGATTTTGAATGTGGAGTGAGCCTGACTCGCCAATTCCCAAAGCCTGGAGTTGAGTTTATCATCACCGCTCCTGACGATCAAGAGATGCAGAATATTCTTAATACTAAGGGTGTTGAGGAACGTTCTAAACTTGCTGTGACGATGTTAGCATCGGGCATGTATTTCGATGGCGAGAACTTTGCCAATCCTAATACAGCGATGAGTGGAGCATTAGCAAGCTTCTTGCAGACCCAAGTAAACTCTATCACAGGAAGGGCACTCAACTCTATGGGACTCGACTTAACAGCCAACATGGAGAGTGCAGCCGATGTGAATGGTAACTTACACACCGACTATACCTTCAAGTTCTCCAAGCGCTTGTGGAATAATCGGCTACGAATCATCATGGGTGGACGTGTGTCAACGGGCGCTCAGTTCTCTGAAGAGAATGGAGCCTACTTCGATAACTTCTCTCTCGAATACCGTCTTAATCAGAAGGAAACAAAGTATTTGAAGCTTTATTACGAACGTGAGGCATACGATTGGTTAGAAGGTAACTTGTCGGAGTTCGGTGTTGGCATCATGTGGAGGCGTAAGTTGCGTCACTTTAAGGATATTTTCCGCTCCAAGGACGATACGCCTTTGATTGTACCTAAGCAAGAGAAGCCTAAGAGAGATTCATTAATTAATTTCGTAAATGAGAAGAAACAGAATCAATAATAGTCTGACAAGCAGAAGAAAGGTTGCCAAAGTACTTTCTTTCATGGCTTTCCTTTCTCTACTTGTAGCCTGTAGTACGACCTCAGCAATCCCTGATGGTGAACACTTATACACGGGCATGGAGGAGACAAAATACAGTAACTATCAGCCTAACCAACACTTTAATGATGTGAAGGGTGAGTTAGATGTTGTCCTTGCTACTAAGCCAAATGCGTCGTGGATGGGCAGTCCCAGCGTGCGTTCTCCTTTCCCTGTTGGTCTGTGGATATGGAATGCTTTCTCACAGGATACGACCTCCTTCAGTCGATGGTTGGTTCGTGCGTTTGGCTCTACACCTGTGTTAATGAACTCAACAGCCCCCGACTTACATGTCACAGTTGGTGAGAACCTCTTACGCAAACGTGGTTATTTCAATGGGAAGATAACCTATGAGAAACTTGCACAGCGTAATCCTAAGAAGATGCGGTTGCAATATTCGGTTGATATGGGGCGTCTGTGGCTACTTGATAGCATTCGCTATGTTAACTTTCCACCCACGGCAGACAGCTTGATAAGGGTTAATCTCGATAAAGCAATCATTCATAAAGGGGATGCCTTTGATGTTTCGACACTCGAACAGGAGCGTAAACGTATCACAGACTTATTCCGTAACAATGGTTACTATTATTATCAGAATAACGATGCGAGCTATCTTGCCGACACAACTCTCACCTATGGCTTAGCTTCCATGCGTCTGCAGATGGCTGACTCAGTAAGTAATAGAGTCTTACGAAAGTGGGATATAGGTACAATCACTATCAATCTGCAGCGTCAATTCATGGATTCTCTATCTCGACAGAGTAGGTTCCGTGATATTATCGTTAATTATAATGGATCGCACAAGCCTCTCCGTCTTCGCACAATAACCAATGACTTGAAGATATGGCCTGGTACTGTCTACAACAACGAACTGGTAGAAAAGACCCAGCAACAGCTTAACAGTAGTGGAGTATTTGCTGCAACGAACTTTGCTTTTACTCCTCGTGACACGACAGACACGTGTAGTATTCTGGATATGACCATTAATTGTGTCTTTGATAAGCCTTACGACTTCTACATTGAAGCCTACGGTAAGGGAAAGACCAGTGGTAGATATGGTCCTGAGGCGATTGTTGGTTTGACGAAACGAAATGTCTTTCGTGGTGGTGAGAAGTTCGACTTACGTTTACATGGTTCGTATGAATGGTCGGCAAGTAGCGATGATGACGGCAGAGATCGGCTCGGACTGAATAATTATGAGTATGGTGCAGAAGCCAGCCTACAGTTCCCTCGACTCGTCAACCCTTTTGCCACACCGCCAAGAAAGCGTTGGGCACGTGAAGAAAGGAAGATTGCTGCAGCTGCAGAAAAGGGACTTGTCTATGTTCCTAAGGTCCCTCGTACTTATTACACAACACCATCAACGACCCTTAAAGCCTCTGTTGATGTCTTAAACCGTGCTAAGTATTTTAAGCGGCATGTAGTGTCTGGGGAGTTAACCTACCAGTGGCAGCCAAACGAACGTAATAGTTATTCGTTCTCTCCATTGACGTTAACATACGAGTATATGCATAATGTGACCGATCGTTATCTTGAATTGATTGACAGTGTGCCATATCTTGAAGTCTCTTTGGCCGACCAGTTCATCCCTAAGATGCTCTTTCAATATACTTTCATGAGCCCAGCTCGCTATAAGAGTCCTATTAAGGTGTGGACAACAGTTAGTGAAGCGTCAAACATCCTATCTGCTGGTTATGCTGTATTTGGCAGACATTGGAGTGAAAAAGACAAGAAACTGTTTAAGAACCCATTTGCTCAATTTGTCAAGATAGATGCCAATATGACGAAAGTATGGAGTCTGTCTGAGAAGAGCAGTGTTGCGGCTCACGTCAATGTAGGTACCTTGTGGGCATACGGAAACAGTCGTTTTGCACCTTATACAGAGCAGTTCTATGTTGGAGGAGCCAATAGTATTCGTGCTTTCAACGTCCGACAGATTGGACCAGGGCGTTATCGTTCTACGCAACGCCGTCGTTCATACGTCGAGCAGACGGGCGACATCAAGTTTCAATGCAATGTAGAGTATCGTCCTCATCTTGTGGGTTCACTCTATGGAGCCCTCTTCCTTGATGCAGGTAACGTCTGGACAATGCATTATGACGATGGTAGACCAGAGGGATACTTTAGATTCAAGAATGTTCTAAAGGAGATGGCGCTTGGTACAGGAGTCGGAATACGCTACGACCTTGGCTACTTCATGCTTCGTTTGGATTGGGGTGTCGGCTTACATGTACCTTATGAAACGGGCAAGACTGGCTTCTATAATATTTCAAAGTTTAAGGATGCACAGGCTTTCCACTTAGCCATTGGCTTACCATTCTAAGCTTACTTGAATATAGACTACCAGCCTCACTACTCTAATTAGTGAGGCTGAATTGTTTATTAGTTCTTTACTATACCTTATTATAATGCTTAAAATAATTCTCCTTTGTAGTCTTGTAGTATCATGAAAAATTATTACATAGAGTGGAGTTGAACACGCTCTAAATAGGAGTAGAATATCTCCTGTAATCAACTTTATAACCTACAAGTAGTCAGTCTGTTATAAACTACATTTGAGAACATGCCCTTCTTGCATCAAGAAGAGGCTCTTCTTGGGGCAAGAAGGGCATGTTCTTGAACGCAGAAGGGCGTCTTCTTTATACTTAAAGGGCATATACTCCTTCCGTGAAGGACGAAAAATATTGACGAATAGTAGGAGGGTTAAGGAATAGGAGAGGGTGGATAGAGTTAAGACAATACCTTTTTCCCTCTGTACATCTGTGTCTTTTGATTCATTGAATGTATCTTTCACTTACAAAGTAGCGTAGTGTTTTGTACACAGAGAATATCCCTCAGAGGGCTGTTTAGATACATATTATCACAGACATGCCCACCATGATTAGCAAAAGTGATCGGTGTGTTTTATCGGTCGTAACGCTATTGATGGGTTCTTCTGTGTGCGAATAGGCATCTCTATCATCTATGACTCTGTAGGAGATGAACTATCCAACAACTTTTGCGGACATCTTTATAAGGGCAAGTTCCTAAATCTTCTTGCCTATATAAGTGCTCTTACTCCATGTATTAAAAGGGCTAAACCTATTTCCTCACATAGTTTACAAAAGCGTATGCGGGGTTTTTGTCAGTTGCAGGACGTGACTCACGTGATTCAACAACCCATTTGCCATCGTTATACTCAGGGAAGAACACGTCAGCTTGTGGAGGTGTAGCAGCTATCTCATTGAGGTAGAGACGGTCTGCAATAGCGAGTGCTTCCTTGTAAAGACTTGCTCCTCCAATGATGAAAACTTGTTCTTCTGCACCGATATGGTTCAGTGCCTCTTCAAGTGAAGAGTAGACATCGCAGTTAGGGAAGTCGGTTTCTGTTCTGCTGAGAACAATGTTTCTGCGGTTAGGCAACGCACCTTTTGGGAGTGAATGGAAGGTTTTACGCCCCATGATAACGGTGTGTCCTGTTGTTAATTGCTTGAAACGCTTTAGGTCTTCACTAATGAAATAGACCATATCGTTCTGATATCCGATAGCACGATTGGCTGCTACTGCTGCGATGATGTTTATTTCCATAATGGTAATAAGTGTCCTTCTCCATTCCCTCTGAGGGAGGGGTAGTTGAGATAAGGCTATTTATCGTTGGTGAAGGATATGATGTTCTTGACTAATATAATTTATTATACTGAAAGATGGAGAGAATAGCTTACTATCAGGCTCCAACTCTTTTTGTCTGCATTCCCTCCTTTTCGGAGGTGTTATGAAATGTTTTTTATACTGCAACCACTGCTGGGATATGTGGTAGTGGGTCGTAACCAGTCAGCTCGAAGTCCTCATACTTAAAGTCAAAGATGTCCTTTACATCAGGGTTAATCTTCATCTTTGGCAGAGGACGCGGCTCACGTGTCAGTTGGAGTTTAGCCTGTTCAAGATGATTGAGGTAGAGGTGTGTGTCCCCTGTTGTATGTATAAATTCACCTGCTTCAAGTCCTGTTACCTGCGCCATCATCTGTAGTAGGAGAGCGTATGAGGCAATGTTAAAAGGTACACCGAGGAAGCTGTCGGCCGAACGCTGGTAGAGTTGAAGGGATAATCTACCGTCAGCAACATAGAACTGGAAGAGACAGTGGCAAGGTGGGAGTGCCATATCGTCAACCTCAGCTGGGTTCCAAGCGGTGACCAACATACGCCTTGAGTTAGGATTATGCCGTATCATGTCCACTACATTCTTAATCTGATCGATCGTGCCACCCTTATAGTCAGGCCATGAACGCCACTGATGGCCATAGACAGGACCGAGCTCGCCATTCTCGTCTGCCCATTCGTTCCAAATCCGTACACCATGTTCTTGGAGGTAGTGCACATTCGTGTCGCCACGTAAGAACCAGAGTAATTCATAGATAATACTCTTCAAATGAAGCTTCTTGGTTGTCAGCAGAGGAAAACCATCACGCAAGTCAAAGCGCATCTGATGCCCAAAGATGGACAAGGTTCCTGTTCCTGTTCTATCACCTTTCTGTGTTCCTTCTGTAAGGATACGGTTGAGGAGGTCTAAGTATTGTTGCATAATTTGTCTATTTAAGTCTGATATGTTGGGGAGTATATTGTTTTCAATCGAAGTTTTGTTCTTTATTTCTTTAGATAAGTACCGATGGCTCATCTGGAATATGTGTACTCTTTATGCGCCATTCTTGTGGGTAAAGGTTGTTAGCACGGTTCCCGAGGTTCTTTGCAAAGCCTATCGGATAGCCCTTATAAGTAAGGAGGACGATACCACGTGGAGCCTCCATAGAGAGTGCGACAGCCTCATGGCGAAGATAGGCGATGGCTGTCTGGTAGTCAACTTCTACACGGTGATAAGCCGACTTGTCCGCTGAGACGGAGAGAGCCAACGTATGGTCAGGAATAATATTCTTACCCTTCTGTGTACCTTCTTTCACCCCATGCGAAAGGATGCGGAGGTGTTTGCGGGCATCTGTTAGCGTCTTATGGATGTTAATCGTAGTCTCCTTTGTAAGTGCTTCATCCTCACCTCGTTTACGAATGATGGCCATGAAGATTCCTTCTCCACGTGTCTTGCCAGGGATGAAACGGTAGACAGGGAATTCCCGACCGTCTTTAAGCGGGTTGCCGATGAGCGATCCCGTTATGTTCCATGCCTTTTCTGTAGGTAGAGAGAGGAGTTCAGCATCATACTCGGTGAGTATCCAAGCTATATTCTCTTCATCCTCATGTGCATTAAAAGTGCAAGTAGAATAAATAAGGAGGCCCCCCGGCTTCAGATTATCCCATATATCAGCAATGATACTACGCTGTAGTTGCCAGCAGTTCTCCACATTCTGTGGGCTCCACTCAGCTATTGACTGTGGGTCTTTACGGAACATACCTTCTCCAGAACAGGGCACATCGGTTATAACAACATCAAAGGCAAGCTTAGACTTCTGGTACTCTCGAGGATAGTTACTTGTGACGATAACATCCTCATGACCATACTTCTGAACATTTTCAGCCAATATCTGTGCTCGTTTTCCTATCGGTTCGTTAGAGAAAAGGATAGACCCTGCGGGTAAGGAAGCGCGTGCGCAGGTTGTTTTTCCACCTGGTGCAGCACAGAGATCGAGTGCTACAACAGGCTGTTTCACGTAGTATTGCAACGCATGAGATAGAAACATTGATGACGCTTCTTGCACATAATAGACCCCAGCATGGAGTAGTGGGTCGAACGTAAAGTTAGGTCTTGTTTCCAACCAATAGCCTTCCTTACACCAAGGGATTGGTTGAGGGTGAAGCTGTGGATTAACTTTATGCGTATTCTCAGCCAACTTAAAAGGATTAAGACGGATACTGACAGGAGGCGTGTCTTCCAACCCTTTGAGAAATGTTTGGTACAGGCTATCACCAAAGAGACTGCGGGTGTAATCCGTAAAAGCGGAAGGAAGACTTATTGTTCTCCTTTCTATAGCTTCTCCTTCTTGCTCTTCTTGAGAAGAGATACAGGTAGAAGATGATACTTTGGTAGGTTGGGTCTTATCTTTTATCATATTATCATGTGCAATAACAAGCTGTCATGAGCTTTTAGAGGAGTAATGCCAAGTTAGCAAATCAGCTGGTAGACAGATGAAGTTTGTGGTAGACAGTCTCCTTCTTAGGATTGACTAAGGGATATCAATGAGTAATGTTCCATCATCATCGAGGTTCTCCTTCTTCTTTGTCTTGGGCTGTTGCTTAAGGTTTCCCTTCTCATCAAACATGCCATACGTGGTGCGAAGGACCGTAAACTCAGTCCGACGGTTCAACTGATTGGCTATTTCTTGCTTTTCCTTATCGAGCTTCTTGATGAAAGCCTCGGTTAGTATGTCGTTTTCCTTTAGCCATGTGTATTTCTCAGTGAGCTTCTTACGAATCTTCTTAGGCCGCTCCTTGCCATATCCCACAGGTGTTAGGCGGTCGCGAGCAATGCCATGAGCAGTGAGATAAGCCACTACTGCGTCTGCACGTCGCTGTGAAAGACGTTTGTTATAAGCATCAGAACCGAGGTAGTCGGTGTGTGCTGAGAGTTCAATAGTTACGTTTGGATTCTCCTTAAGAAGGTTGACAAGCGTGTTTAATGCCGTTTCCGATTCTGGTCGGAGTGTCGCTTTATCGAAGTCATAGAAGATGTTGTCTATCAGTACAGGTACGTTGATGCCTGCTAAAGGGAATTGAAGCGTATGCACCTCAGATGCTTCTGTATTACCGACCTTTATCTCCTCTTTATGATTTAAGTATCCATTGCAAGTTGCAAGGAAGATATAATTGACGCCAGGGTGCACCTCCTGTTCAAAAGAACCATCTCCTTTGACAGCCAACTTCTTGTTGGTTCCATCATCACCGACCATGAACACCTGTGCAGCAGGCAGTTCATAACCATCCATTTCATAGACCCATCCCTTCACAGTCTGTATGATTTCAGGTAGTTCAAAACTGTAGATATGGTCCCAACCACGCCCATCATTGCGGTTTGAAGAGAAGAAACCACGGTTATGAATACCCTCGAAGGTCATGCCAAAGTCGTCACCTTGCGAGTTAAGAGGATATCCTGGATGTTCTAAGTGATAATGATGATCATTGCCAACCTTAGCTATAAAGATGTCAAGACCACCCAATCCACCATGTCCATTACTTGAGAAATAGAGGTCGCCATTAGGTCGGAAAGTAGGGAACTCCTCATCTTCTGGAGTATTGATAGGCTCCCCAAGGTTCTCAACTCCTCCTGTTGTACCCCCTGTCAGACGTACCCTCCAGATGTCAAGACCACCTTTTCCACCAGGCATATCACTTGTGAAATAGAGCCAGTTACCGTCTGGTGAGACAGTTGGATGGGCAAAGCTTGATAGGGTATCACGGCTAATCTCCAACTTAGTAGCCTTTCCCCACGCTGCATCAGAGCGATTACTTACCGCTATTTGGGCATAACGAGGATTGCTGGGGTCGGTCAGACACTGTGTGATATACATCTCCCTACCATCTACAGAGAACGCAGGAGTACCCTCATCAGCCTCTGTGTTCAATGCAGACTCTATCGCTCTTGGTGCACTCCATTTACCTTTATCATCCTTCTCACTAAGGAAGATGTCCCCAGCCTTTGCACCAGTAATACCGCTCAAGTCGTCACCTTTGGCTTCATTTCGTGTCGAAGTAAAGTAAAGCTGGTCGTATTTATCACCGAAGAGCATGGGTGAGTAGTCCTGTCGACGTGAGTTAAAGACATCCATACGCTTAACGATATACTTCGAGCCACGCTCCTTCATGCCCGCAGCTAATGATGCTGCTTGCAGCGCTTGAGCAATGACTTGATTGTTAGGCATCGAATCTAAGGCAATTTGATATTCCTTAACAGCCTCCGTGTAGTCGCCTTCCTTCATCAGATTATCAGCCAGACTTTTATGTGTCTCACCATTATCTTGTTTATATCGGATGGCATTTCTATAGGCAGCAATGGCCCGTTGAGAGGATGCGATACGGCTGTAACAATCGGCCATCTTCAATGACAACTCTCCACGTTGGCGTCTATCCTTAGGGGATGTACGCTGATAAGCGGTTTTGAATTGGGTTGCAGCGTCATAATACTCGCCCAAGGAAAGGTGCTTATCACCTTTCTTTATATTTCTATCTACACCGCATGACATCAGCATCAACGTAGCACAGCCTACTAACAGAAGCCCCTGTCTTTGTTTGCGGAGTATGTGTAAAAGCCTTAGGTAGTTCATATTAATATATTAACGCTTACCTTCTCGATTTATTGCCTATATCTTTTATCTATCAAATTATAAAGCATTCAACTCGTGAACCCGTCAACCTGTTTCCTTGTCAACCGCCTTATAGTTCTACAACCGTAATCCCTGCGCCACCAAACTGTACATGTTCGTCACGATAGTTAGTGACATTAGGAACACTGCCAAGGTACTGTCGGATTAATTGACGTAGTATTCCATTCCCTTTCCCATGGAGGATACGCACCTGACTTGCGCCAACCAAGATAGCATCATCTATAAAGTGTTGCACCTGATTCAGTGCTTCGTCAGCCCTCATACCACGTACATCCAACTCTTGACGGAACTGGTTACGATGCTTGTCAATCGTCTCACGTGTCTCACGACTGTAGTTATAGGCTTGGAACTGTTGCTGTTCAGACTGAATGGTAGCCGTATCAACATGTTCCAAACGACTAACAGCCATCTTCGTCCTCATACCTCCAAAGATGACAGTTGCCTGTTTTCCTTCAATAGACTCCACCTTTCCAACACTCGTAAGTCCCTTTATACGCACTG
>FLSB01003614.1_pt1 | contig 24493 bp, 16 predicted proteins | sample 1550551 | NCBI WGS metagenome assembly FLSB01 (sample SAMEA4031774, study PRJEB14383) | metagenome | biome: human; feature: oral; material: saliva | place: Philippines | collected 2014 | reverse complement strand
ATACTAAGTTCAAAGGTGATATCCATTGGAAAGAAGGCGATGAATTGGCACTCTTCTATCCGTTCCGTTATAACACGAAGGAGACTCCTATGGGTATTGTTCCGCTTGGTTTGAAAGAGAACACCATTATCGTTGACGGCAAACCAGTTACTGGACATCAGAACGGAACGATAGCAAACTTCAAGTACTTCGACTATATGTGGGGTAAACTGAAGAATATTCAGACCGACGGACACAGTGCATGGGAAGACTTTTCGATGGATAAGCAGTACTGCTTTATCCGCTTGAACATTATCTTTAATGGTAAACCTGTTAAGGATATGACACAGGTAACGATCAAGAACATCTATACTGACGGTGACTTTAACCTCTCAACAGGTCAGATTACCTATACAAACAAGGGTGAAATGACTGTTACAGCAGACAAGCCACTTGAGTATTTCGACATTGCGTTGCTACCTGATGCACATCTCAGAGCCAGCTTTATCATCCAGACCAAGAGTGGAATAACATTCCACGCTACTATGGAGCAGGAGTATAACTACGAGAAAGCGAAGTATTATCCTTACACCATCACAGTAAAAGACCCTGATCCATTCATTCCAATAGACGGTGTGAAGTGGGGAAAGTACAATCTTCAGTACGAACCAACAGAACATCAGAATGGTTGGGTAGAAGGTTATCGCCTCGCAAAGAATGCTTGGGACTACTTCTATACGAACAATGACCCATTCAATCTCTATCCAGAGTTCCTCCCACGTGCGTTCAATTGTGTTGCTTTCGACCACTTCCGTTGGGGAGACATTGTTTATGCGCACAACTATAGCCATGATGCAATGCGTTATTACTCAACTTATACGGGTAATATCCAGGGTCAGCAGCTGAACAACTGCTATGGTGACCTTGCTTATTATGCATCAAAGGGTGACTGGAAGTTGCCTACAACGAACGATTTCCGTAAGCTGATGGCTAAGACAGGAGAGTATCTGGGATACTATGTTGACAATGGAAACGTTGTAGTAGGTGTGCTCTTCGATCCTACAGTACCTGAGCATCTCAAAGGAAAGGTACTTGATAAGAACGGAAGAGTTATCGGTAGAACCAATCAAACGAATGCTATCTACGTTGGAGACTACAGAAATGCAAGCTGTACACGTATGAAGCACTTCACAAAAGAGGATATCGACAAGGGCGTATTCCTGCCATGTGCAGGTGCCTATACCGAGTATAATGACGGTGCACCACGCCTCCAGCGTCCAAGTGCTCAGGCTCTTTACTGGACATCCGACGGCAATGCATGCAACAACAGAGTGGCAACAGCCTTCTCAGCTTACTATATGACGAATGGTTGTTTCTACCCTGGAACAGTCAGCGGATACCGTAGTACGAGCAATCCTAAGTGGAGTATGTACAGCATTCGTCCTGTATATGCAAAATAAAAGGTAATCAGGGAGAGTGCACGGGGATATGGAAACGGTCCCCTTCAGTTCTCAAAATGTGGCTCTCCCCCTTGCCCTTTCATCGTTGAAGGGAGAAGAATTACCACGGAAAAACGATAGTTATGGGAGTCAGAGGATATATGATACCTCTGGCTTCCATTCTTTTTTGAGCGTTTAAGAGGCGTCAGACATGTTGTAAAGGTGCGTAGCTGACTTGCTCCGTCATGCTATCCTTTCTGCTGAAGCAGCATGTCTTATTTCGTAAATACAGCCCCTTTCTTGTTTAAATCACACTGTCTTGTTGGTCAGATAGCATGCCTTTTCCTGTTAAAGCCAGCCGTTTTATCAGCTAGATAGCGTGCCTTTTCCTATTAAAGCCTGCAATATCGTTGTGCAAGAAAGCGTGGTTTTTATATTAAACCTTACTGCATTGTTTATGAGAGCGTGCTGACTTCCCTGTTTATCCCTACCGTTTTATTTATCAAGAGAAGATGATTCTCATGTTCAGCCCCATGGTTTCGTTTGTCAGTGTGTGATGAATTTCATTTCAAACGCTACAGCCTTGTTTATTAAAAGTGGGTAGTTGCCATGTTAAAACGCCCCTTCATATTTGTTAAAAGGTAGTTACTTCGAAGTTAAATTTTACTGTCATGATTGTTAAAAGAATATAGTATACTTAACAAAGATATCCAATTTGTTTGTTAAAAGCAGGTGGGTTGAGTGTTAAATGACACCATCTTTTTTGTCAAAAATTAGCATTTCACTACTTATATCCCATCCTTTCATTTGCAAAACAACCCCTGATGCGGTGTCGGATGATGGTGAATCGTGCATCAGACGATGCTGAAATCGTTTTTTCGTGTGGCTTGGTTGTGATCAGTAATAACATTGACCAATGCCGAAACCCTATTGTTGCAGCCTGTTTATCGCCCTTTCCGTCTGCTTCCTACACCCCTTCCGTCCCCTTAATAAATAAGGTATGCAGAGGGCAAATACCGCAAAGTACGAACGGGAAAAGTACCAATAAGAAAGTTGTCCATTATTGATACAAAAGTTTTATTAATGTTAAAAAAAAGATTTTAATGCTTTTCGGGTACGTATTAATATATCTATAGTTGTATTAATAGTACAGTGAGTTATTTTTTTCTTGTGTGAAAACCGATACACATTAAAAACTATTTGACTCTAAATGGCCACTATAACTGAGACGGGCGCACCAGTTTTTCTGATGTGCCCGTTTGTTTTTTCTGTCTTTTTTTGATGTGTTTATGGGTTTACAAGTTAACAGATTGTGTTTCGTAAGGTGTTGGCTTGGGCGCTAAACACAGCCCTTTGCCCTTTTTCCTTTTTCTCTTTTTATCCTTCCCTGAGGCTTTTTTTCAATTCCCCTAAGGCTTCTTACTGTTTCCTTTAGGGTTTCTTTCCAATTTCCCTAAGGCTTCTTTCCAATTTCCTTAGGGCTTCTCTTCAATCCCTTTAAGGCTTCTTTTTATTTTTCCCCAGAGATAGTTATCTCCCCAGCGATGGCTTTTTTCATGTATTGGCGTATGGTTTCAGGGTCATCATAGAGTGCCTGAAGATACATAAGCTTCGTGACGGCAGCCTCTACCGTGCTATCGTAACCACTGATAACGCCTGCATCCTTCAGCTGATAACCCGTATCGTAACGGCTCATCTCCACCTGTCCGCTGATACATTGGCTGATATTCACCACGACAATACCCCTGCGTGATGCCTCTTTGAGCATGTTCATCAGCCAAGGTTTCTGTGGTGCGTTCCCACTTCCATATGATCTCATGACGATACTACGCAGTTCCGGAGCGTCAATGACATGCTTCACGATGTCATCTTCAATGCCTGGGAAGAGCGAAAAGATAACTACATTCGCATTAAGATCCGTATGTGGGATCATCGGACGTGTATAGTCGGGCTTCAGAATACGGTGTTCGTCAAAGGTAAAGTTCACTCCAGCCTCACAGAGATGCGGATAGTTGAACGAGTCGAAGGCATTGAATTCATCAGCATTCTGCTTCGTTGAACGGTTACCACGCAGCAGATGTCCACTGAAATAGATGCACACCTCCGGCACCATTGGCGTCCCATCGGCATGATGAGCAGATGCAAGTTCGAGGCTTGTCATGAGGTTTTCCTTCCCATCCGTGCGCAACTGTCCGATGGGAAGCTGTGATCCCGTGAGGATAATAGGCTTGGTGAGGTTCTCAAACATAAACGATAGCGCCGAAGCAGTGAATGCCATGGTGTCCGTACCATGTAGGATTACGAATCCGTCATAGTCATCATAGCGTTCAGAGACGATGTTCACGAGCTGTGCCCACCGTTGTGGCGTCATGTCAGAAGAGTCTATTGGAGGGTCAAACTGGTAAGTGTCCACTTCAGTTGGTATCAGTCTGAACTCAGGAACATTGTCAACAAGGTGGTTAAAGTCAAGTGGTTCCAGTGCTCCTGTCACCTTATTATGACCCATACCTATGGTTCCACCAGTATAGATTAGCAGTACTTTGTTTGTTCTCGTCATAATGTATCAGTTTGTTATTTTGCAAAGTTAATAAAAAAATACGCACCGTTCTTTATTCTATATATACTTTTTTCTTTTCCTTATCGCTTACTTCTTGATTTCTGTTTCAATGTATTGTGAAATGTGAAAATTGACTGTTAAATTTAATGGACAGCCCTAAAAAGTTAACGATAATTTGCTTTCTAGAAGTGTAAATAATCGTTTTTGTGCACTGATTCGCCCACGTAAGAGCTACATTTTCAACTGTTTAGCAGATTGGAGTATATAAATCACCATGTTTCCTTTCTGTTTTTATTTGCGAAGGCGATAACTATTAACTTATAATAGGTATGAAGATAGACTTTTTCAGACCTGTAAGTAGGCTCTTCGGAGTGTGCAGTCGTTTTGTTTTAGGGGCTTTGTGGGTTACGTTTTCTGGTGGTTGGAGGAGGTGATAGGGAGTGGAATGAGATAGGGGAGGGGGTGGAATGAGACAAGGGAGGGGATGAAAGGGAATAGGGGAGGGGGTGTAGAGGAGTATATGAATTATCCTTATATAATCTCAACCTTGTTTGTTCTGGTTTGGGTGGATGGTAGTTGTTTTTCGGATTTGTAACCATTGGATTATCAAAGGGTTACGGATGGGGTTGTAAAAGGTGCCCTTTTGCGTTGCAAAACATGCCCTTTTACGATGCAAAAGGGCGTCTTTTAGAAGGCAAAAGGGCGTAGATGGAAAAACAGAAGGGAAAGAATTTGACAAAGAGGGGCGGGACTCAGAAGGAAGGCGACCGCCAAAATACGGCCTCCCCAAGCCCCTCCAGGGGGAGGGGATGTGCCTGGCGGGATACGTGTTTCCTAATGAGGGGTAAAGGTTTTAGAACTGTTTGGGTTGCTGAAGGGGCAGAAGTCGTTAGGAAAAATGGGGTATTCAATTCGTAAATATGTGTTCTGTAATGTATGGTTTGTCGGCTTTCCAACTCGTAAACTTGGGTTTTTATGCATGGTTTGTCGGTTTTCCAACTCGTAAAACCTGTTTATTTAGCATGCAGCCCAATGGTTTTTCAATTCGTAAACGTATGTTTTTAAGATGTGAATTGTTTGCTAAGCGCACGGCTTACGGGCGTGTTTATGTGTCAGGAGGTATACTGTGATGGTTGATTTGTTATGTGTCACGCCGTCAAGTTGTTGGGTTTTATGCCCTTCAGGGGGGCAAGAAACAGCGGGAAAGATAATAATTTTTCCATGGAACGGTTTTCTTTTGCTATTTTATCGTGTTATCGATTTTTTTCGTAACTTTGCTCTCAGAATCAAAATTATAAAGGAATTTATTATGCTTACATTAAAGCTCATCAGTGAAGAGACCGAACGTGTAATCAAAGGATTGGAGAAGAAACACTTCAATGGAGCACGTGAGGCAGTTGAGAAAGTACTGGAATATGACCGTCTGCGTCGTGAGACTCAGCAGAAGCTTGATACAAACAAGCAGCAGCAGAACCAACTTTCGAAGCAGATAGGAGGGCTGATGAAAGAAGGAAAGACCAACGAAGCTAACGATATAAAGGAGAAGGTGGCTGAGCTGAAGTCGGCTGACAAGGCGCTACATGAGATCATGGAGACGGCGCAAAGGGAGATGACGGAGGTGTTGCTGACCATTCCTAACGTTCCGAACGATGATGTTCCGGAGGGAAAAGACGCCAGTGACAACGTCGTTGTGAAGGAAGGTGGAGAGAAACCGAACCTCCCTGCTGACGCACAATGCCACTGGGACTTGCTGAAGAAGTTCAATCTTGTTGACTTCGACCTCGGTGTTAAGATCACCGGAGCAGGCTTCCCGCTATACATTGGTAAGATGGCTCGCTTCCAAAGAGCGCTGGAAGCATTCTTCCTTGACGAGGCTCGCAAAAGCGGTTATCTGGAGGTGCAGCCGCCATTGGTGGTCAATCAGGACTCAGGACTGGGCACTGGACAGCTTCCAGACAAGGAAGGTCAGATGTATCATGCCAACCTTGACGACCTCTATCTTATCCCTACGGCTGAGGTTCCGGTGACGAATATCTTCCGTGATGAGATTCTTGACGAGAAGGATCTGCCTATCAAGCGTTGCGCTTATTCAGCTTGTTTCCGTCGTGAGGCAGGTAGTTACGGTAAGGATGTACGTGGTTTGAACCGTCTGCATCAGTTTGACAAGGTTGAGATCGTACGCATTGACAAGCCAGAGCATTCCTATGCATCACTCGATGAGATGCTCAACCATGTTGAAGGACTGCTGAAGAAGCTGGAATTGCCTTATCATATCCTGCGCCTTTGTGGTGGTGACATGAGCTTTACATCAGCCATCTGCTACGACTTCGAGGTGTGGAGTGCTGCCCAGGAACGCTGGTTGGAGGTGTCAAGTGTTTCAAACTTCGAGAGCTATCAGGCAAATCGTCTGCACTGTCGGTACCGTCATGCAGAGGATAAGAAGATTGAACTCTGCCATACTCTTAACGGTTCGGCGCTTGCTTTGCCACGTATCGTTGCCGCAATCATTGAGAACAACCAGATGCCAGAGGGCATCCGTGTGCCGAAGGTGCTTGTTCCTTATTGCGGATTCGAGATGCTCGACGACAAGATGGACTAAGAATAGAACCCTCTGCCGTCCTCTCCTGATAAGTGGAGGGGCGCGGACAGAGGGCTTTTCATTTGCTAATCCCGAAGTGGATTCTACACATCTGTTTATTACTACGAAAACCTACAGAGCTTAGAACAAGGCTCAACAAATAACAAATCATCATACTAACATATCACAAAGACAGTATTCCGCCATCTTTCCTCATACCGAAAGGGGCACGACGTGGGGTCTGTCGGATAAAAAACAACAGTATATCATGAACAAGATTATCAGCAAGAAACAGTTTTCGGAGAAGGTTTTCTGCATTGAAGTGGAAGCACCTCTCATCGCAAGGAGCTGCCGTGCAGGCAATTTCATCATCGTACGCGTTGATAAAAACAGTGAACGTGTGCCGTATACCATTGCTAAAGCTGACCCGGAAAAGGGCACACTGACAATGGTTATACAGGAGGTGGGGCGATCATCAACGAAGCTCTGCGACCTGAAGGTGGGTGATGAGGTGGCTGATATCGTTGGTCCGCTCGGTACTCCGTCACATATTGAGAACTACGGAACGGTGGTCTGCGCCGGTGGTGGTATCGGTATTGCTGCCATTCTCCCCATCCTCACGGCGCTGAAGAAGGCTGGCAACAGAGTGATATCCGTCCTTGCGGGTAGGACGAAGGAGCTGGTTATCATGGTGGATGACGTGAAGGAGTATTCGGATGAGGTGATCATCATGACCGATGATGGCTCATACGGCGAGAAAGGGGTTGTCACGGTGGGCGTAGAGAAGGTTATTCAGCGCGAACATGTGGACAAAGTGCTGGCGATAGGACCTCCTGTGATGATGAAATTCACGTCATTGCTGGCAAAGAAATACGGTATTCCTAACGACGTGTCATTGAACACCATCATGGTGGATGGTACGGGAATGTGCGGCGCTTGTCGACTGACGATAGGTGGAAAGACGCGCTTCGTCTGCATTGATGGTCCTGAATTCAACGGTGATCAGGTGGATTGGGACGAGATGTTCAAGCGCATGGGGACGTTTAAGAACGAGGAATCACTGGCTAACAGGGCTGCAGAACCAGGACACGCTGCTGCCGATCAGGGGAAGAAAGACGGTGAGGAATGTGCTCTGGGGACTGATAAGAAGGCGTCGGAGGGCGTTGCTGCTGCCGTCAATGAGACTGAACCCGAGGCGTTGAAGCCCAAGGAGAGAGTGGCAATCCCACGTGTTAAGATGCCGGAACTGGATGCTGAATATCGTGCCAAGACCCGTTTGGAGGAGGTAAACATCGGCTTGACACCCGAGATGGCTATGCAAGAGGCAAAGAGATGTCTTGACTGTAAGAAGCCATCGTGCGTAGAAGGCTGTCCGGTAAACATCCAAATACCAAAGTTTATCAAGAATATCGAACGTGGAAACTTCCTGGAAGCAGCGCGCGTTCTTAAGGAAACATCAGCTCTACCAGCTGTTTGCGGACGCGTTTGTCCACAGGAGAAACAGTGTGAGAGCCGTTGTATACATCTTAAAATGAAGTCGCCAGCTGTCGCTATCGGCTATCTGGAACGCTTCGCAGCCGACTATGAGCGCGAGAGTGGGCAGGTTGCACTGCCTGAAGTAGCACCATCCAACGGCATCAAGGTGGCTGTTGTGGGTTCAGGACCATCTGGTTTGAGCTTCGCAGGAGACATGGTGAAGCGTGGATATGAGGTGTATGTCTTCGAAGCACTGCATGAGATAGGTGGCGTTCTGAAGTATGGTATCCCTGAATTCCGCCTCCCTAACAAGATTGTTGATGTTGAAATAGACAATCTTCGTCGGCTTGGTGTACACTTCCAGACTGATACCATCATTGGTAAAACCATCTCTATCGATGAGCTGAAGGCAAAGGGTTTCAAAGGAATCTTCGTTGGTTCGGGTGCAGGATTGCCTAATTTCATGGGTATTCCGGGCGAAAACGCCATCAATATCCTATCAAGTAACGAGTATCTTACACGTGTTAACCTCATGGATGCAGCCAATCCGGATACGGATACACCTATTATAATAGGTAAGAAGGTGCTCGTCATCGGTGGTGGTAACACCGCAATGGACTCCTGTCGTACGGCAAAACGACTCGGAGCTGACGTCACTCTGGTCTACAGAAGGTCTGAAGCAGAGATGCCGGCACGCCTTGAGGAGGTGAAACATGCCAAGGAAGAGGGTATTAACTTCCTTACATTACACAATCCAAAGGAATATAAAGCGGATGAAAACGGACGCGTCTGTGCTGCAGTATTGGATGTAATGGAGCTCGGAGAACCTGACGCAAGCGGCAGGAGACGCCCTGTTGAGACGGGAAAGACCATCACCGTGGACTGTGATCAGGTCATCGTTGCTGTCGGAGTATCGCCCAATCCGCTCGTTCCTAAGTCTGTTGAAGGATTGGAACTGGGCAGAAAGAACACCATTGTTGTCAATGATAACATGCAGAGTTCCCGTCCTGAGATATACGCTGGAGGTGATATCGTACGTGGTGGTGCCACCGTTATCCTTGCAATGGGCGATGGTCGACGTGCCGCAGCTAGCATGGCTGAACAGCTGAAGGCGTAAGAACGACTTATCATATAGCGTGAGCCCTGTATCTTTCTGCACCCTATTGTCGGTTAATAGGCAATGGGGTGGGGGAGATACAGGGCTCATTCGTGAAGCTTTTAGCCGTCATGGTCAGGACTTTTTGGCTCGTTTTCTGGTGTTAGAAGTGCTTTTATAGAACACAAAAGTAGCTTGGGAATACAGTAAATGTTTGCTGATGAGGCTGAATAATACGGTCTTCTCATGTCAGAACTCCGTGTTTATTAGCGGTAAATAATTCCCAATAGGGCAAGACTGCAGCTTGTTTTGTGTCTTGATGAGCACGTAAAGAAGTAGCACACCACCGCAAACCACACGAAAAAAGTGCCGAAAGCATGACGCCTCCGGCACTTACCTTATATCCGTTGTTGTAGCTATCGCATGGGAACCAACACCCATGTCAACGGTCTCATAATGTTTTTACAACCTTAGAAGTTGTTCTCCTGGAGCTGGAAGAAGCTCTCTGGGTGGTTACATGTTGGGCAGATCTTAGGAGCATTCTTGCCAATCTCGATGTGACCACAGTTGCGGCACTGCCAGATTGAATCACCATCACGTGAGAAAACAACCTTGTCATCGATGTTCTTCAACAGCTTGCGATAACGCTCCTCGTGGTGTTTCTCTACCTTACCAACCTTGCGGAACTTAGCAGCAATACCTGTGAAGCCTTCCTCCTGAGCCTCTTCAGCCATCTTAGCGTACATGTCTGTCCACTCATAGTTCTCACCTGCTGCAGCGTCAGCGAGGTTATCTGTTGTTGTTGGAATACCACCATCGTGCAAGAACTTGAACCAAAGCTTAGCGTGCTCACGCTCGTTGATTGCTGTCTCCTCAAACAAAGCAGCAATCTGCTGATAACCATCTTTCTTTGCTTTTGAAGCATAATAGAGGTATTTTGTGTGTGCTTGGCTCTCTCCAGCGAAAGCAATCTGGAGGTTCTTTTCAGTCTTAGTACCCTTCAGTTCTACACTCTTGAAAGCCTTGAACTTGTTAGCTTTAGCATGACAGATTGGGCACTCCTCTGGTGCTTCAGTACCTTCATAGATGTAACCGCAAACGGTGCAAATAAACTTTTCTTTCATAATGTTTTTGTATTTATATATTAATGTTTTTACGTATATGTCCTTTTCGACGCTTCGATACTGACTATTGATAATCAGTAGGATACGTATGGAATATGTTTCTTGTAATTATTTCAACTTTGTGGGTGCAAAGTTATGAATTATTTTCGATATATTCCAAATCATTTAGCCATCTTTTTACTGAAAACAAGCTATTTAGACGTTGAATAATTAGGAATCATCCATCAAAAAAAGCAGAACTGTTAGGAATCAAAAAGCTTTAAACTACTGACTATTTGGGGGCTTTGCCATCCCTGTTTGTTTGCCCATAAGACCTGTCCGTTTGCCCATAAGAAAGAATATAGTCTCCAGATGAGCAAACAATGATAATCCTTGTGCCCTGTACTCACAAAAGAACTAAAACCTAAGGGGGCTCTAGAAGAGACCTAGGAACCCTAGAACAAAAACCCTAGGAATCCTAGACTAACTCCTAGGAGCCCTAGAACAAAAAGCCTAGGAATCCTAGACTAATCCCTAGTCACCCTAGAACTAAGGACCTAGGAACACAAGTATAAAGCCTAGGGATCCTAGAAAGAGACCTATGATTCCCTAGAAAAAGCCCCCCATAGAAGCCCCATAACTCCCTAAAATAGTTTCGTTCTCATTTGCTGTCACTTTTAACACTTCTCTTAATCGCCTCAATTCTAACCCTTTACAACCCCATAACATGTGACAGAAGTGACAGGAAAGTTATAAGGAGGCAGCTAAAGATTATTCATAAAAGTATTTTAACCAGGTGTCTATTTCTTCTTTATGAGTTAACATAAGGAGGTTGTTAATCTGTTTACTATTGAAATTATATATACCAAAATTTTTAATATTAACACCATTAAGAGCATAATACCCAGAAGAATATGGCTTTCCATTTAATGTAATATAATCCCAAAAAATAGAAGACTCCATTATACGCTTTAATACTTTTAATTTTGGAAGATCGTCACTGACAAAAGCAATACCATTGTATAATAAGAGTTCCTCATCATCACTTAGTACACAATGTAACCTCTTATTAGCAATCTTAGGGAAAAATAATTTATATTTTGGCATAACAAGAGATTGTGTACGTCCATATGCATACCATATTGGATATTTTTCTGTATGCCCCTTATCTCGTTGCTTTAAGCTCATACGATTTGCCCACAAATAAGAATATGCCAGTGGAAATTTATTTTTAAGATCTTTTTCATCAATTAAAATGGCCTTACCATTAGCATCAACTTGATATGGATAAATAACATATTCTATTATATTTTCAATACATGTGTTAGAATTTAATTTATTAGAATTGATGATCCTTTTACATATTTTTTTTTCGACTTTGTTTTCAATTCCTTCTTTAAGAAAAACTAAGTTATCATCTTCTCTTCGAAGTAGCTGAAATACATATATATTGTTCGCCAATGTTGCTATACCGTGACGTATCTGACAATACTGCCCAAGAGGAATACCAATTTGCTCTATTTTAATATTGCGATTCAAAAAATTCAATTTCCATCCTAATTTTGCATCAAGCAGCTTATAATCAAAATACTCAAATTTAAAAGAATGTGGGAAATATTTGTCTGGATTAGTACAATATCCAATAGATGGAGTTTGAGTCTTCGTTAGGAAGAACAAACAGGTGTACGTATTTCTCCCTGGAAATATTTGATGGCCGCGAAAATCTACAATTTCTATTTTATAAGATTTTTCTTGAAAATATTTACGCAATGCACGTCCATTAAGACTCGTCAAGAAACTATTCATCGTAATAAATCCCACTTTTCCATTCTCTTTGACCTTCTCAATAGCTATTTGAAAGAAAGGAATATATAAGTCACTATTACCTGAAGCACTTACACTCCAACGCCCTAGTAACTTTTTATTTTCTTCTGTCATATTACGAACACACACATAGGGAGGATTTCCGACTATGAAATCAATTTCTGGTAATGTGTCGAAATTAAATGAAAGAGAATTAGCCTGATATAAATTGAACTCAAAGTTTTTATCTTCCCCGTTAATTAAAGCTAAGAGAGATAATAATAACTGTGTCCGCAAAATTGAGTACTCTTGAGTATCTACTCCATATAGATTATATTTAAATATCTTATAGAATGTTCTGCCACCCATGCGATGGATTAGTTGTGCTATTGAAAGAAAAAAACTTCCGCAGCCGCATGAAATATCAGCAAATCTTGCTGTAGAAAGTTTTTCTATGGAATATTCTGTAGTTATCTCATTTAGGATTTTCTCTCTTATATACTTAGGGGTATAAATAGCACCAGTAATTTTACGGTCAGATGGAGAAATGACAAATTCAAATAATTGTATTAGTTCTTCTAATGTATATTTGAATTCATTTTCTTTTAGCTGGGTTATAAAAATAGTTAAAGCCTTACTTTCTTTATCATTATCTTTGATGTAATGTTTAACAAGTAATTTATTATATTGAGGCACTAAGTTATAATGCCTCAAAAAAGCAGAAACAAAAAGTCTATTGACAATATTTATGTCTGTCCAACCTTTATTTCTAAGGTATGTAAAAATCCGCCGATTCATTTATATGAAGCTTGGTATACCTCTTAAATCTTCCTCAAATTTACGATATTTTGTATTTAGCTCTTTTATATTTCTTAGCTCAATCGGATCATTTATATCCATATTGTCTGTCTGGGCTAGAAGGTTTTTAATTTCTTCTAGTTTCCAAGTTAACCGATGAGATGGATTCCCGAGGTTTAATGCAGACCACATCCACTCCCCTAATTTACTAATAGCCCTTATTGATCCATCGCTCAATCTTTCAAATTGGTGCGAATATAAAGGATCACATGGATCTATCCAGCCTTCTACTCCATCGTTTGCTTTTTGGGGATTCCCCGTGGGCCATTTGCCTCTTTTTGAATTATTACAAGATCGACAGGAATAGACTAAATTTGTATAAATATTTAATCCACTTTTTTCCAAGCTTGTCGGAATGAAGTGATCTATTTCATAATAAGTTTCCCTAAAAAAATCATGATCGCCACAGTATCCACATCGTTGGTGAAAATCTTCTCTTAGTTCTGGCTTATAATCAACATATTTGTTTCTATTAGAAATATTAGTCCTTCGTTGGGGAGAACTTTTACGAAAATCATCCATATGTTCTTTTTCTATTTGTTATGTTTGTTTACAATTTCACGAGCCAAAGAAATCATTTCCTCTAGTTTTTTAGATGTTCTTGAATTTATTAAATTTGCACGATACATTGTATCCATATCAAGTTCTGCTAAATAGAGCTCTGCATCATACTTCTCAGATTCTTCCTGAAGACTTAGATTTTTCCCTTTTTCGATTTTCTCTTGGAATACTTTAATACATTTTTCACTTTCTGCTTTTTTTCGCTCATAATTACTTACTGCTGAATTAATTATATGACAAAGTTTCTCCCTGGAAGAGGTGTCATTAATCATTTCTTTTCCCCTAATTGCTTGAGTCTCTATGCATTCTTGAATCGCATTATCTTCATATGATGTTATAATAAGTATAGGTAAATGTCTATTATGTTTATGGATTTCCTTAGCAACATCGTCACCTGTATATGAAACAACACCGTCTTCATTTAGACGATAATCTATAAGAACGATCTGAGCTTCACGTATAAACTCCCAAATATCCTCTATTTTTGGGGGGAGATTTTCTGGAATTAACAGGTCATACTCTTTTGAGAAGGTAGCATAGAATGAGGATTGCCATCCTTGCTCTTCATCTAAATATGCAACTTTTATCATATACTATTTATTTTTATTATTGTTCGTATCCCAAACCCTTTTTCTACTGATAATAATGCAATAGTTGAGTTCGGTAATTTGTCAATGACACCTTTGGCAATAAAAAGTCCCATACCCGTCCCAACCTTATTATTTTTATTATCTACAGTGGAGGTTTCAAATGCATTGAAAATTATATCTGGATCGTTTTTATATTCAGAGGACAATCCACAACCATTGTCAATAAAATCAATAACAGCGTAGCCATGATCAATCGAAATTATGATATCAATTTTTTTTAATTCTTCTTGAGATCTTAAAAAAGCATTAATGGAATTAGATATAAAATTGTTATATATACTATCTAAATCCATCTCAATAGCATTGATGGAAGCTTTATTTTCCTCTTTTAAATTTAGCTCTATCTTTATATTCTTTTTGGATAGTGTTGGTTTCCAAGAATCAACAAATCTTCTAAAATAATCAGAAAGACTTATATCTCTTTTCTCACGTTTATTTCGCTGTATAGAATGTAATGAGTATTGCAACCAATTATATAATTTCTCATCCTCGCCTTTCATTATGTCTAGTTCCTTATAAGGATTATCAAACCTTTGTCCATTAAATTGCTCAATAGGAAGCAATCTAATCAGAATATTTTTTAATAAGTCATTCCTCGGAAGCAAACGTAGCATAATGCTTCGTAATTCATGCGTAAATGTTGCTACAGAAATACCCGTACTAGCCAAGCTTCTTATCATTGCAAGTTCTTGTTCTTTTTCTTCAAGTTCTTGCTCCAAAGATTGATAACTTGCTGCTAAAATCTTGACGTCTTTCTTTTCTTCAGTTTGCTCACTTTCATGTGATAAAATTTTTTTTGCTATGTCTTTAGCTTTTTGCTCTACAGGATGTTCTTCTTTATATAGTTCCGAAAGATTATACATAATGTAGTTTCGATCTATTTCAAATTGAGAAATAATCAATAACAAAATATTTTTGAATAAGACAAAAACATCATTTTCCTGTATACCTTCTCGACTTGATTTGTCTTCAAATGAAGGGTTGTTTATGCGTGATATATTAACTGTACCAGCAATTTGGTTGGGGCGAATTCTATAGCCTCCTAGCTTTTGACCAGCACCACCAGGGCTTTGAGCTTGTCGACGCCCTAAATCTAACCAATCGTTCCCATTTTCTCCGTAAGGGCGTACTCTAAAATTATCACGAAATATCCTTACTCCACCGAACTTTGTTAACCATGCCCTTCTATAAGAGCTATCAACAATGTTATAGGGATATTTTTTTCTCCCATTTTTTTCTCTTTCATCCTGAGTAGAATTTTTTATAAAATAAAAAGAGAAAGAAAAACAACCGAGCTTATCGAGAGATTCTTGTCCTATATTCCTGTTTATCTGCAAATTGCGACTAATTGTCTTTTTGCGGAAGTCTTCTAGCCTATATGGCTCTTTTTGCATTTCCTTTCTTGTGAATAACTTCACGTAATTAGTCTCTAGTAATGAGACATTTAACTCATTCCGTTCTATATTGACCTTGATTGTTCGCCCTCCTTCGTATTTTGCTGTAATTTTGTAATCATATTCATCGTATTCTGCAGGGCTAATTTTTCCTCCCCAGTTCAGATCATGCATGTTAAATAAATAAATGCTAAAGATTGATTGCATGTGTTCTGGAATAAGATTTTCTAAGTTTTTTTGCAGAGTATTTATTTTTTCATCATCCCATTTGTCAACCAATTCAGATATACATAATATAGTACCATGAAAATCATCTTTAATAATTTTCTCTGCAATAGGTAATTTTCCAAGACCCGAAGCTAGCAATTTCTCTTTAACACTTTCAATAGAAATAGGATCTAAAGATGCCTTAATATCAGATAACATTTCAGCTTTTTCAAAAGATGTCCAATTTACGGACCAAAACCATCTATCTCCTTTATCTGTAGATGTAATCATCTCCGCTTTTCTCCCCAATCGATTTAGCGCAAAACGTCCGATTCCTTTAGCACCACTTTTTATGCGTAGTTTCCCTCTCGTTTTCACGTTAACTAACTTATCGTCAGTTCCAATTGTCATCCAATGCCGGATTATGGTATCATCTGTCATTCCACAACCATTGTCAATAATGTACAATCGTGAATCCGAAAGAGTCTGACGGATATCTGCTATTACTACACATATATCTGCATCAGCGTCATATCCATTTTTTACAAGTTCCACGATTGCTCCCTCTGCATTCGCAAAGTTCTCCATTCCTATTAATTTTGCTGTACGAGCTGAAATGGTGAAAGGTACTTCCATAATATCATATTATTTTTCGAATTGTAAACTTCTAAAGTTCTTCTTTATAATCATCTTTTTGCAAAAGTACGGAAAGATTTCCAAATAACTGCGGCTAAAAGAAAAAACCTATAGAAATGTTTTGAACTATCCTCGTTTCTTATTACAAGATGACAGAAGGAAAAACATTTATTCCTATAAACATGGGAATATATATATATATAAATGGCGACAAAAAAGTGTAAAGTTTCGTTATTTTCAGCAAACTCCATATTTGTCGCATATAGATGGAATGCCATAAGGAAACAATACTACTAATTTGTCGCAGTGGTTTATAACTCATTAGCGTACAGGCTGTTATGAAATACACAAAAGATTGTAATACAGAAAACAAAGATTGGGAAGTGAGGGAAAGACAAAGATAAAATGAATGTTTTGTAAAATAAAACGAACAAAACACGAGATTACCTCCCTATTTGTCGCCCTCTACCTCCCAATCTGTCGCAATAGGTGGGAAAGACCCTCCCTTTTTGTCGCACACACCTTACTTGATTGTCGGAAGAATGTTCCTTAGAAGTCGGCTGAAACCTACTCATTTGTCGTGCGATGGCTTTGCAATCGGTTGATAATCAATGCCCTATGGCAGTCTAATTAATCTTTAATAAGAGATTACTAACGACTGTCTAAGTCTAAGACGGGTTTTGTTTTAGAGTTTTTTTTATCACGATTGCCGTGTCATCTGCGTGCTCATGAGCCACAGTGTACTATCCTTCGGAGCGTTAAGTGCGCTGTGCGAGCCGATGGGGGAGCGCCTTTCCCTTCGTGTCTACCTACAAGAAGTGACACCCAGAGAGGTTGCGATGGCAGTGATAACCGTCACAGCGATTTGCAAAATGAGTTTCCAAGTTGATTGTTTCATAATTTAAAGCATGATTAATGTCTGTCCCATCCGCCCCAAAGACGGGCGATGTGTTTGTGTGAAAGTCCTCATTTCCAATGAGATACGCCCACCATTAAGGGGCAGATGACGACAGACGGTTAGACATTAAAGAACTGATTAAGGGTTGTGCGTCTCACTTCCGCCAGCACCGGGCGTACCTTCTGCGCCCCCTTCAGCCGCCTTCTTCTTCCCTTTCTTCGGTGCACCGACGTATTTCTCCGCCTCCTGCAGCTTCAGATTGCTGAGTAACGTTGCCACACGCTTGTTCGTTCCGACCTTCATTGACGCTGGAAGGAAGAGCACATGAGGACTGAAGATATCCTTCTGGACATTGAAGTCGTCGGCTTTCTCCACCCCATGCGAATGGATTCCCACACGGAAAGTTCCCAATCCGTCGACTTTCACCTTGCTGCCCTGCGTCAGCGCGTAGTTCATTTCGGTGACAAGTGCCGAGATAACAGCCAGGATGTCAGGCTCAGTCACCGTACAGCTGTTACTGATGCGGGCTGCAAGTGCCTTGATATCAACGCAGTTAGTCACTACAGTACGGGCGTACCAATGCCCCTTTTTCTTACTGTTCTTACGATTGTCTTGGTACAAACGATAATTGATTGACATAAAATTAAAGATTTAAAAATGTAAATAAATAAAGAAATGAATACATATATATATAACACAATGATTATATATCACCGATAATCTGGTGTCTATTCTCCCCGTTTCGTCGATGGCTGATGTGTATCCATCGTTTCAAATGACTGTCGAGAGGTTCGAGAATCATCTGGTCGAAGTCGGTATGTTGAAGAATATTGACGTACTTCTGGCACATCTGTCGCCCCGAAACATAGATGTCAGCAGCCTCTCCCGAGAGGTGTTGCGACTGTTCCGAGCCTTCAAGAGCACGGTTCAGCGCCGTACAACGATAGCCACTCGTCACAATAACCTTCCCAATTTGTCGTCGCAAAGGCTCCAAAACCTTTGTACAAAGGGCTTGCAGGTTGCCGATAACGGTCTGTTCCGACAGTCCCGGCTGGCAGGGATCACACCCCGGAAGATTCTTTATCCGTAGTCTTATGGCAGTCCCCGACCGTAGCATCTCACCCACAGTGAAGTGTTCAGAGAGCTGTTCTTCGTAGTTTATGTGTTGCATAATGATGTTGAAGTTTAGTTTACAAAGCAATCAAAGGGCAGGGGCTGATTGCCATTGTCGCATCCGTTAGTTTCCCCTTTCCTCCCTATTGACATTGCAAAGGTACTATCTTGCGAAGGCGAAGTCAAGAAAACGTAGGATAGTCAATACAATAGTCTTGGCAATAGACGCTGAAATGCGCCTGAAAAGGCTATATATAATAAGGTACAAGGCACTGCTCCCGTTGCCTTTCTCCGTAGGATCCTTTGCCGTGTGGGGGCTGATTGGCTGGGATGTGTGGACTGATTGGCTGGGATGTGTGGGCTGACTGACTGGGATGTGGGTGCAGATTGACTGGAATGTGTGGACTGATTGACTGGGATGTGTGGGCATACTGACAACGACTCGTCCCCTTCCGCAGCTGCTGAATGCCCCCTGCTGACCATCCCCCACGAGCATAACAAACACCATGAAACATCCTTACATTTTGTAAACCCTATTTTCTTCCTTTCCCAACTATAATGACGAAAAACCGCCTTTGTAACCATCAAGGAATCAATAGGTTACAAAGAGGCTCGTAAAAGGTGCCCTTTTGCATTGCAAAACATGCCCTTTTACACATCAAAAGATGCCCTTTTACATTGCAAAAGGGCGTCTTTTACATTGCAATAGGGCGTAGATTGAAAAGCAGGAAGGAAAGAAATTGACAAATAAAAACAAAGCACGCACCAAAGAAGGCGGCCCAAAACCAAAGAGAAGGAGCCTCCCCAAGCCCCTCCGAAGGAGGGGATGTGAGAGGATACGGTGGGATATGGGTGGCTCATTAAGTCTCGAGTTACGGCCTCCCCGAGACCCTCCAGGGGAGGGGATGTACCTGGCGGGATATGGGATGCTGGGTGTTGGGGATATAGAAGGATGAAGAAATTGGGCTTAAAGTTCTGTGTTTAATTCTCGAAGCGTTAAGGTTTGTGGTTGATATGAATGCCTTGAAGCATATAGGAATTGGAAGGGTGAACAGAGGAAAGTACAGAGAATTAGGGCTTAAAGTTCTGTGTTTAATTCTCAAAGCGTTAAGGTTTGGAGTTCAAAAATATGCTTTATCGCATTTGAAAGCATTGTTAATATTTATCAAACTACGGGAGTTTCGTTAATTAAACCTTTTTTTATAAGAAAAATATTCATAACTTTGCACCGCCACTTATACGTAAGATGCATAGCCATAGAGGCTTAACCACTCCGTAAGAGAGGGACAAGGAAACGAAATTAAACCCGATAGCAAAGACTATATAACCAATAAAAAAGAATGCAAAAGCATAAATTATCAAATGGAATCCTGCTGGATGAGTTGCATACAGCACGCCATCGCTATGTCACACCGTCATGTTCGGTGATGGCTTTAGATGCCGAATGGTCATTGATGGCTGGCTCAACGGAATTCGGAGCAGGGCATAACAACGCCTATGATCAGAACAATTCTGATGCAGAAGAGGGCGAAGATATTAACTAACACGACCTGATTGTACAGAAATAAACTACGATACGGTCACTAAAAAACGATTTTACGACACGATGAAAAGACTTATAAACAGAGTATTCCTTCTGTTTCTGACTGTTGTTGGACTTGCTGCCTGCTCGTCAGAGGATGCAGAGACAACAGGCAAAGTGCAGCAGTCGCCGGCTAATATGACAGAATTCTCCGTTGGAGATGCACCAACACGCACGGCAGGAGAATATGTGAATGGTTCGGCAACTGACCCCAGTCACGTTAAGTTCTATTGGACGGGAGACGATCATATATGGGTGAACAAGAGCACAACGGGCGGCACCGACCTTGTGAAGAACGACCGTAGCGACCTCACAGTAGCAGACAAGGTGGAACGAACGAAGTTCTTTTTCAATGAAAACCTGTCTGCAAACACTTATAACGTACGCTATACGGGTTCGAAATCAACCAAGGCTGATGAGGTGGTCTTTGCCAAAGAGCAGATTCAGGATGCACCGAATGACGCAAGAAAGATAGGCGAATATGGCGACTGTGGTGTGGCTGTAGCAACGAAGACGGCTGACCGTAAATACACTTTCAACCTCACCCACAAAGCCTCTTACCTCGTTCTGAACCCCTACAGTTCAGTACATCAGTTCTCAACTGACGTTGGTGTAGTGGCAGTTTTCGTACAAGCTGACCAGCTTATCAACGGTACTTTCAAGTTTGATGACAACGGATTGAAGTACAATGCACCTGACCGTCCTGTATCAACCGTCACGAATGACACACGAAAAACAACCATATGGTACTATAAACAACGCTTTGAGAGAAATCAGTTGGTAAGTAGAACACCCAGTGAAAGCTTACCCATCCCAGCATCAGCAGACGTGACAAAGAACGGTATCATCATCGTTCTGCCACCGGGGGAATACACAAATGTCAAGATAGACTACGCACTTGTTGACCAAGCTACCAATGGTTGCGGATATTATCGGAAGATATATAAGAAGCTAAAGTTGGAAGAAGGCAAGACATGTCACCTTGAACACGACATCAAACTGGCTGATTTCTCGAAGGATGATTACTACACTTGGGATGCACCTGTGGGTGAATACTTCTGGAAAGGACATGAAGACAAGCAACTTCTGCTCCCTGTTAAAGACCCAGTGACGCAGACTGAAGGCTTCCCCGATGCTGATACAGATGCCAGATGGTACAATGCCACACCTGGAGCAAGCACAAATGTTTATCAAAATGTCGCTACACGCAGTGCAAAGGATGCCATGACGGCAAACGGAGCCATGTGGCTTGCATGGCAGGGGACACCTACCGTAGACATGGGAAAGATGTATGTCATCCATCATCATCTGTATAATGGTGGCGTATGGTTCGATACTTTGGAAGCATTAAGGCAGAAAACGGGTAGACCAGCATCACATTTCACAGACATCGGGCCGACAAAAGCCTATGGAGGAGCAATGATTGATTACCGCAAAAAGACCGAGACAACCGACTTGGCAACCGTCCCTCTGAACAGATCTTACGCTGATAATGAACGTACACCAGGGATCAATAGCAATACAAAAAGGATATTCCTCCCTGCAAGAGGCTATTATGACTTCCTTTATAGGAGTGGAACCACACAGCTCGAGACACCCCATCAGGTTGTAAGTCCTTTCTTTAACACACAGGGAATGTACTGGACTTCAACGGCTTTTGCCGGTGCTGACGGTAAGAAAACAGCCCTTGCACTGATCATTGACTTGGAGAATCACAAGCTAATCCTGCGCCGTATGGACAAGAGAGTTGGTGCACCACTACTGAAATGATGACTTGATAAGAGAGAGAAGAGCATGCCTCGAGCGTGGTTTTCTCTCTCTTTATCGTTTAAACCCTGCTTATCAGTCTCCTTCCTCTTGCCCTTCCAGCATCGCTATCATACCCCATCTGATGAGGACAGGGCGAGGAAACAGTGACAACAGCATACAAACCGAGTGGTATATAAGCCCATATAGTCGGATGGAAGCATCCCTTATGCCCCTCAATCTATGTACAAATCAAAACGAATATTAACTAAATAAACTATTTTATGATGAGGAAAACAAACCTATTTTTCATTTTGTCAGTAATGATTCTATTACTATGCTCAACGCGTTCTATGGCACAAGGACAGGATGCCAACTACAAATGGGTGGGTAATGAACTGTCAACAGTGATTGGAAACAGTAATGCTGACATGAATGCAGTGTACCTGTACAATGTCGGAACAGGCAAATACCTGAACGTTGGGTCTATCTGGGGAACCAGTATCTCAGCCTATAACGTTGGTATGAAACTAAATTTAACGAAGATTTCAGCCGATACATATCACATAGAAGGCGTCCTCGAAACGGACAACGGACACATGTTGGGATTCCCACATGTACTCGCTGGAGATGTTGTACCTGACAAACAATCAAGCTGGGATAGGGTGTTCTGCGACCGAGAAGGCACCAATGCCTATATTGATTGGACCATTAAAGAAACAAGTTCGGGCAGTAAGACCTATACTTTATACTGCAAAAACGATGCAGCACCAGCCATTGTGCATGGCAATCGTTATCTTGTTGTTGACCCGACAGCGTCAGGTTCCAACCGGTTGAGCTTCATTTATCCTACAGACCCAACCTCTTACGGTGCCAATGCACAATGGAAATTCATCACATTGCAGGACCTTAAAGACGCTTTCAAGGCTCAATTTGCTTCGTCAGAGGCTCCTGCCGATGCTACTTTCCTACTGACTGACCCTGATTTCATGCGCAGTCACAAAGGAATTGACAAGTGGGTAGTGTCTGGTTTGCAGCAAGATTACCTCTCAACGAAGTATGCTTTCAATCAAGAACAGCCTAATACGTATTACGTTGGTATGGGTCAGATGAACGCTTGGCCTGATAAATACACCCGAGAGTACGGAAGTTACTGGATAGCATCTATCCGAAACCTGGGTAATAACACCTATGCAAATGGCTCCGTAACGCAGAAAGTGAACGTATTGAAGAAGGGTTGGTATCGTGTTTCATGCGATGGTTTCTACAGTCCAGGCGCTGGAAGCAATCTGAAAGCAAGTATTTTCGCTAATGTAACAGGCTCTTCCGATGGTCGTTCAGTGGTTTCTAATGATTTAAATGTCTTTGGAAAGGAGTTCAATTACACCAAAGAAGAGCTGACAAAGACATATAAAGCTGTTGATGTAGGGACTGAAAGCCCTTACATCAAGGCTGCTAAACGCTTTGAAACGGGTATATATAACAACGCAATCCTCGTCTATGTCCCTGCTGATGGTGATGAACTGAATATCGGAATCAAGGTTTCTGGCTCAGATAAGGAACTTGATTGGACAGCTTTCGATAACTTCCAGCTGAAGTATTGTGGTGATAATGATATGGTATTGGATGAGATGCAGACCTCACTCGACTACCTTACCAAGCAGGCTCTTGTACCAACAAATGCCTATACTCTTATCTTAAAGCGCACAATCAAGACGGGATTGTGGAGCTCTATCACACTTCCCGTATCGCTTACTGCGGCTCAGTTCAAGACAGCCTTTGGTGAACAGGCAAAGCTGGCACGACTGAAAGGACAGGATGCAGCCATCCCTACACGTATTGATTTTGAGAAAGTCGACCTCTCAAATGACGATGCAACGGTGATAGAACCCAGCAAACTCTATATCATGCAGACTACTCGTAAGGCGAATGTTGAGGCTGGTAGCTATTCGAAAAGGCTGAATGATGGGTCGCAAGTGACGGTTCAGGCACCTTATTACACCATTAATAATGTTGTTCTTCCTACTGTTCCTTCCCCCATCTTCCGAGAGAATGCACACCAGACAACAACCGTTTCGGGCGATATTCAGTTCTGTGGAACACAGATTAATCAGACAACCACCATCATTCCTGCCCACTCTTACGTGCTGGGAGCTAAGGATGGAAAGTGGTATCACACCGCAAATGCACTCCCAGTGAAGGGCTTTAGATGCTGGATAGCAACGAATGTGAATGCGGCAAGTCCTGCCAAACCACTCACTTTCACCATTGACGGTGAGCTGCAGGGCAGTACGACAGCCATCGAAGGCTTACACATCGAGGGCACAGAGGCTTCTACTCATGGTGCTGTCTATAACCTACAGGGGCAGAAAGTGGCTGATGATGCATCACAGATGGGCGTCTTACCACGAGGAATCTATGTTGTTAACCACAAGAAAATAATGATCAAATAAGGAGGAACAGTCATGAAAAAGATATATGTAACACCCATAACAGAGGAGATGGAGATAGGTGTAGAACGCTCACTTCTCATACAGTTCTCACAGGTAGACAATGACGGTGACGGTACAACCGACCAACGTCCTATTCACGAAGGAGACCCAGAAGACGGCGTAGGAGCCAAACCGGGCTGGTTCGACCTTGCTGATGAAGGCTATAATCCTTGGGAACATTAAGTCTTAAAGGGCGTATCCGATGACGCCATCGGTACATAAAAACTAAGCAAAAAGCAGATCAGTCCCTATCCTCAGGGCACTGTCTGACGAACCATAAGGCATCTTTTGCATTGCAGAAGATGCCTTTCTTCATTGTTGGGAG
>FLSB01008664.1_pt1 | contig 24535 bp, 28 predicted proteins | sample 1550551 | NCBI WGS metagenome assembly FLSB01 (sample SAMEA4031774, study PRJEB14383) | metagenome | biome: human; feature: oral; material: saliva | place: Philippines | collected 2014 | reverse complement strand
CAAGACCAAGAACCGCCCGAAGGCTGGCCAAGACCACCGAAGTTCAATAAGCCAGGAGATGTGCCAGGTCCACCAGTGCAATATGGAGACCCCATCACACCGCAGACGGTGGAGGCAGGGTATGGCTTCATAGATAATGGAATAATAGAGAAAAATTTGTATTTTTACCACCCAGACCACTTGGGAAGTTCTTCGTACATTACGGATAGAGAGGGAAGAATAACCCAACATACGGAGTATATTGCCTTTGGAGAGGTGCTCTTTGAGGAGCATTCTGTGTCTCCGAGTATGCCGTATCTGTTTAATGGGAAGGAGTTGGACAGTGAGACCAATCTGACTTATTTTGGGGCGAGATATCTGGATATGAAAACCAGTCTGTGGCTCAATACTGACCCGCTCAGTGGTTATAATCCTATACAAGAAACTGAACATTACATAGATGGTCAGCATAATAATGGGGTGTTCAATCCGATGAACCATAATACTTATGGATATACTTATAATAATCCTATAAAGTGGGTTGATCCGAATGGGAAACAAACAACAGCTCCTATTGTTAATGGACAAACAAATAAAATAGAAAGTTTACTTAATAAAGCTACTTCTATACTTGGAAAGAGAATACCTATATTAAGAATATTAAACTTACCTCCTCCAATAGAATTAATACCAGAAGTAACAGTAAGTAGTGGTATAGCTGGACTATTAGGAAGAGGTGATTTTGGAGCAAAAACAATTGATATAAGTGTTAACACCTTAAATTCTAAAGCTACAACTAGAGCTGATATATTGAGTTCCACAATAGAAGAAAGAAAAAATAATACAGGACATGGTTCTTATACTATTAATTTTTCAAATGGTAAAAAATACCATGGCAAAGGAAACTTAAATAGAGCTGTACAATCTGCTATAGAACATTCTGTATTTGGATCTATAAAAGATGAAAATACAGTAGTACCTAAACATATAAATTGGTCTGCAAGCCCAACAGAACGGGAAGCTTACAAAGCAGAGCATACTAGAATGCAAGAAGATAAAACAAATGATTATCCTCAAGGTTATAGAAATCCTATTAATTATAATAAAAGAAATTCCCCAGGATATAGATATAAAATACAAGATGGACAAGACCCAAGTAAATAAAATAAATTATGAAACAAGAAGTGTATTTATGTGAGCAAAAAGGGATAACTTTCATTGTGGTTGATAATGAAGAGAATATTCAACATGCCATTGAAAGAGATAAAGATGAAAATAGAAGTGAGTTTGTAAGATATTTACAAAGAAATGACCCGCCAGGGTTTAATGAGTTTAGAGCAAAAAAAATAGACCCTTCTAAAGATAAAATAAAGGAACCTTTAGGAATTAGTTTTTTAGAAGTAGATGAGACAGATGTAGAATATCTAAACAGCCAGATAGGACATTTAAATATTAATAAAATCAACATTCGTAATAGTAAGTTGGATATACAACTGCCTAAACATATTACAGATAATGTAAAAACTTTCTTTTGTGGAGGGAAAGTGAAAGGTACGATAGACTTAGATCTATATAAAAAACTAGAAGAGATTAATCTTCTAGACTGGGATACGAAAATAAAATTCAAAAATGATGCAAAGAAAAATAATATTAAAAAACTAGTAGTATGGTATCATAAACCCAAAGAAAAAACACTTAAAACATTAATAGAGTTTTTATATAATTTAGAAATACTAGAAATAAACCATACTAATATAGAGACTTTAGAAGGAATAGAAAACCTAAGATTGCTAAAAGAAATAGAAATACAATATGGACGAAATCTAAAACAAATTCATTATCTCAATGAATGTAAAAAGCTGGAAAGAGTCTTTTTTAATAATTGTAAAAAGATAGAAGATATGGAAAAACTTCACCAGCGTGAGGGTCTGTATATTAGACATACAAACCAGCTAGGATAAATAAGAAAAATATAAAATATTATAAAAAGTAATACCATATAGTAGATATAAATGAATAAAATAATAGGGTAATATTCCTGATGTATTGTGGTAAGGTTCCAGAAGTATTGTTTTAATTATAAATAAGATATAACTATCTGATAAACAGAGTTAATATATAGAGAAGAAGATTTTTAAAGCCGTATTTGTTCAATGGGAAGGTGCTGGATAGCGAGACAGGATTGTATTACTACGGAGCTCGTTACTTGGATAGTAAAACCAGTCTATGGCTAAATACTGACCCATTGGCGGAGAAGTATCCGCATACATCACCTTATACATATGTAAACAACAATCCGATAATGTTGGTAGACCCTACTGGGATGGAGAGTGCATCAATACATATAGATAAATATGGAAATATTCTTAAAAATGTAAATGATGGAGATAATGGAGTTTATGTTCATCAGAATGCAACTACAAAATCAGATATTGATAAAGTATATAATAAAAATAATACAAGTGCTGGAGGGCGTAAGATAGGTAAGATTGGAGGAAAACTAGATATAAATGAGATTTATACTAATACATTGAATGAAAATATAAAGGAAAGTAAAGGTGTATATAGTCCATTTACATTTAGAAATTATGTAAAAACTAATGGAAAGTGGGATTTAAAGAATAATAAAAATACTATTTATGGCCTTACAAATGATGGCAAAACCCGATTTCTATTCAATGGTCAAACAATGGAATCTCAAGATATAGGAAACCACCATTTTGGAGTTGTAGCTTTAGCTTATGGGCTTTTCCCAAGTGAGGAATTTATTTTAGAAAAAGCAGGAGAATATCAGATAAAATCTAGGACTTCAAAACCTGAAAGGCAAAGATATAAAATAGAGAAGATTTTTTGGATAGAAAAGAAGACAATATTACCTCCCTATGGAGATGACCCTAGAGACCAACAATGGATTAGAGCAGGTTTTAAATATTATAAAAATAGAAAATAATGAAGATAAGAAAGATATTTTTAGGGATAATTGTTGGACTTTTAGTTTTAACTGTATTTGGAATATATAAACTAGAAACTTTTACTATTTTTGATGAAGAGTTTAAAGTAATTAAAAATATTGCTCCTCCTAATAAAGACTATACTATTAAGATATATCTCATACCTTCAAATGCTTCTAGCCAATCATATATTCAAATAAGGAAATTTGAAAACAATATAGAAGAAGTTATAGAAAATTATGAACAATATGATAATTTGGATGGTTATTATATAAAAAATGATACATTAGTATTAAAAATAAATAACTCAATCTTATCCAAATCAGAAGTAAAAAAATGTTTGCTTCCTTAAATATATATTAAAAAATTTATAATAAAACAATAAAATAATTAGAAAACCGTAAACGAGATGACACCGAACCTTCACCGAAGGAAGAAAGCAGATGGTAAATTATCAAATCCTCAAAAGAATAGCAGTTCTTTAAGAAAAATGTAAAAAGCAGGGTATGGCTTCATAGATAATGGAATAATAGAGAAAAATTTGTATTTTTACCACCCAGACCATCTGGGGTCAAGCAGTTATATTACGGATATAGAGGGAAGAATAACCCAGCACACGGAGTATATTGTCTTTGGAGAGGTGTTGTTTGAGGAACACAGCACAAGCAGGACTATGCCGTATTTGTTTAATGGGAAGGAATTAGACAGCGAGACGGGATTGTACTACTATGGAGCGAGATACTACGACCCGAGAGTATCGCTATGGCTGAATGTGGATCCTCTGGCGGAGAAATATCCACATACATCGCCTTATACATATGTAAACAACAATCCGATAATGTTGGTAGACCCTGATGGAAGAGAAGCTACAGACGATTATCGACTTGATAAAAACGGTACTATTTCTTTAATCAAAAAGACAAATGATAATTTTGATAAACTTATTTCTCACGATGGAAAAAATAGTATCATTATCAATAAAAAAAGTATTAATGATGGTAGTATTATTAGTGAACTAGTAAGTCCTAAACAGGATAAACCTACTTATTTAGGTACTCTTAAAATAGCAAAACCAGGTGATATTTCTGTGGGCCAAACTAATAATGTCATTGATGCTGTAAACTTATATAATTTTTTAAATAAAAATACAGAAGAAAATATTGAATATGGTTTATTTAAATATAAAAAAGGAAATAAAGTTAATTATTCAATAGCTACTCAAAGAGAATATGATACAATGTCAAAAGCTTTTATATATAAATAATTATGTGGGAGAATATAGTAATTTAATAGCTTTTATACATAATCATGATGGATATGCAGGAAGTCATCCAGAAGAAATAGGTAACCAATGGTCTTCTGATCAAGGAACAAGGATTAGGATTTATAATGGTTTAACTCGATCAGGAATTCGTCAATATCCTAGATTCATGACAGTGCATGAAGGATTGAATAATACACTTATTGAACTTAATAGAGCTGGACATGAAAAAACTAATCTACAATTAACACCAAATATAATTAAAAATTTAGACAAAATTAAAAGATAATGTTGAGATATATTTTTTTACTCTCTTTTTTATGTTTTTTTAATCATCAATGTAAAAAAGAAAATAGTATTGTTAAGAAGCAAATACCTCAAAAAATAGATTCTTTATGTAGATATAAAGAATTTTACTCAAAAAAACTATTTATTATACAACATGAAAAAAAAGATAATAAACATTTTATTAAAATAACAACTTCTGAGTATTTCGATGCAGATTCTGTTTCACTAGTATTAAACTATAAAAATAAAGTTATTGCTTATTATTCTCCTTTTTTTAATTATCCAGAGAAAAAGGTTACAAAAAAACAAATCACAACACAATATGCTAGTTTGATATATAAAGAAGATATGATATCTATTTTTCACCCAAAGTATGCTATATTTGAATTAACAAATAATGGTAAAATTAAAGATGTAAAAAAAGATAAATGGAATAATTTATTTCAATATGATTATATTATAATTCCAAAAGAAATAAAGTAAGGAATATATGTTCTAGAAGTGTTGTTTTAATTATGAATTAAGATATAACTATCTGATAAACAGGGTTAACATGTAGAGAAGAAGATCTTTAAAGCCGTATCTATTCAATGGGAAGGAGCTGAATACAGAGACGGGGCTTTACTACTACGGAGCGAGATACTACGACCCGAGGGTATCTCTATGGCTGAATGTAGACCCGCTGGCGGAGAAGTATCCAAACATATCTCCATACACTTATGTTGCAAATAATCCAATAAACGCAATAGATCCTGATGGTAAATTAATAATCTTTATTAATGGGCAACATTATGGTGATGGTGGTCGTAGAGAATATTGGAATAAATTAGATAATACTATTGCAAATAGATTCAAAGATTATCGAGCAAGATATTATGATGGAAGTTATGGTGGATTTTTGAATACAGGATTAACCATTTTATCTTTTGGTTTAGGTTCTAATTTAAGTTACAGAGTAAGAATGAATGTAGGTAAAAATAAAGGTTATGAAAATGCAGCAAGGATATATGCAAGTTTAGCAGATGGGGAAACTATTAAAATAGCAACACATAGTATGGGAACTGCCTATGGAAAAGGGTTTGTAAAAGGTTTAAAGAAATATGCTCGGGAGAATAAGATAGCTCATAGAATAGAGAGAGTATTAGATTTAGCTTCATTTCAGGGGTCTTCATTAGAAGCAGAAAAGGGAATATTAACAGAGCAAATAGCCCATACTCATGATGGTGTTGCAGGTGTATCTAGAGTAAAAGGAATATATGATAAGAATTTCCATGAAACTAGAAAAAACGGAGATACAGGATGGTTAAATGAACATTCTGTTGATAGTTTTAACAATGAAATGGGAATAATTAAAGAAGGAAATCCAAAAACAGGATACCAAAGCAGTAATAATGAAATAAAAGTAGAATATGAACAAAGGGCAAAAAAGAAGTAATAAAGTAATAATATTATTTTTATTACAGGGATTATTGACATTTATATGTTTTTTTATACTACTCCTTAATAGTAAATATACAGGTGGTCAAATAGGTATGGCTCCGCTTGTATTAATGAAAATATTGTTTTTTCAAATAATAATCATGTTGGTAGCTTATACAATGCTATATAGATACATAAAATCAGCATATGTTTATCTTATTATGAATATGTTCTATTCAAGAAATAGAACGACAAAAAATATCTCTTTCTGCATTAAAATCTATTTCAATAATAAATGATATAACTCACAATCTTATAAACTTAACTGAAGATATTAGAGATAAAGTTAATACAATATTCTCAGATTTAAAGCAAAGATATTCTGAAGAATGGAATGAACAAATACAGGCTATTCTATTAAAAAAAGAAGCTGAAGTACAAAAAATAAAAGAAAGGAATGAGAGTATAGAAAAAGATGAGGCATATTTAAAAGGTAAGTCCGTTATTGATAGTAACCAACAGTATAAAGAAAAGGAAGAAAAGTATAAAATAGAAAATGGTAAACTCGAAGAAATAACAGAACTAAAAAAACAAAAGGCTGAATATGAAAAACACATTAATTCACTAATAAACTCTATTATAGAAAATTCAAAAAAATATTGCACAGAATTACAACAAATGCAAAACGAATTATCTGTTTCTTCTGGGAAGTTAAAAATAACAGCCACAATAAATACAGATTTTTCAAAATACAAAAATATCTTGTCTGGTAGTATAAATCAAAGCTCCTCTCAAGGAAAACAATTTGTTGAAAAATTAATAAACACAACAGAAGAACTATTTGAAAATATGTCTAATATGTTTGAGTCATTACTATCTGATTCTATAACATTAAAAGGAGGATATGACAATCAAAAACTCATAAAAGAACTATTAGGAACTAATTTCTTTAATATTTCTTATGAGATAGAATATGACACAGATAAATTTAAGGCTATGTCAGAAGGAAAGAAAGCTTTTATCATTTTAATGTTACTATTAGATTTCAGCAAAAAAGAATGTCCTATATTGATTGACCAACCTGAAGACGACTTAGATAATAGAGCTATTTATAATGAATTAGTAACTTATATAAAAAGCAAGAAAAAAGAAAGACAAATTATTATAGTTACACATAATTCCAATATTGTCATTGGAGCGGATAGCGAATTAGTTATAGTTTCGAATCAGCAAGGCGTAAACTCTCCCAATAAGAATAATAAAAAATTTGATTATATTTTTGGAAGTATAGAGTCTTCAATGGAAAAAGATAATACTATAAATGAAATTTTATATAGTCAAGGTATTAGACAGCATATTTGTGAAATACTTGAAGGAGGAGAAACAGCCTTTAAAAAGAGGGAACGAAAATATGGATTCTAATTATTTATAGTTAATTTTGTTTTAAGTCGTTTTAGAAAAATAGGAATATAAATAAGGTGAATCGAAGGAGCAAGGAGAAGAAAGAAGCTCATCGGAAGACCCAAAGGAATAAAAAAGAAATTTTGGAAAAATATTATTTTGCCTTTCATCTTTATGAAAACAAAAATATTCCTATCGATAAAACCTGTAAACAAGCAGGTATTAGCAAAACGAGTTTCTACAGAGTGGAAAAGACTTTGAAAAAAGAAAAATAGACTTTTGCATTTTGAAATATGCAAAAAAGATTATTAATTGCATAAATAAATGTGCAATTAATTACAACTAAATTTATAGAAAATTTTGTTTTTGTTATAACAAAATTATAACTTTGTCGTATGAAAACGAAAGTCAGAAAAATTGGAAATTCTTATGGTATTCTTTTAAGTAAAAGAATACTAGAACAAGTAAAAGTTAAAGACGAAGTGTCCTTATCCATAAAAAACAACAAAATCATCATAGAGCCAGCAAAACATAATACAAGGGATGGATGGGAAGAAATGATGATAAAAGCAGGTTCTTTAAAGGATAAAGAAATATTTTTAGAAAATGTCAATAACAAATTTGAAGAAGAATGGACTTGGTAAGAAGATTTGATATATTTTTTATTGAACTAGACCCAACTATAGGAAGTAAAATCAATAAAACAAGACCTTGTGTAATCATTTCTCCTGATGAAATGAATAATGCTCTTAATACAGTGATTATCGCTCCTCTTACATCTACCATAAGAAACTATCCTATGAGGATAAATTGTATAGTACAGGGAAAACAAGGACAAATTGCATTAGACCAGTTACGGACAATTGATAAATCTAGGCTAAAAAACCGTATCGAAAGTCTAAAAGAAGATACTCAGCAAAAACTAATAAACACAATTATAGAGATGTTTTCTTGATATTCGCAATATGAATATTTACTATCAATAAAAATGAAGTTAAAAATTATTGAAATTAAATAGTTGTCAAAGAAAAATCAGTTATAATTTGCAATTATATTAAATGAAAGATAAGGATTTTAATTTACCCCATGACGAAAATGATACAATTAAATTCCTTAATTGTATCAAAAAAAGATGTATATTTGAGACGATTATTTTAATTAATTGAATCGTATGAAATATAATTGGCAATATTCGGATTGGGCAAAGTTCAATTATTCTGATTCTGTTTTAGAATCTTTATTAATAGAGTTTGCTTTTGAAATAGGAGAAATAAAAGGAATTATACAATCTCTCTCTAACGAAAATCAACAAGATACCATTTTGCAAATGATGATTTCTGAGGCAGTGAAAACTTCTGAAATAGAAGGTGAATTTTTTAGCCGACAGGATATTATGTCTTCTATAAAAAGACATTTAGATATTAGCGGAAATTTAGCTTATATCAGAGATAAAAAAGCTCTCGGAGTTGGTTCATTAATGGTAGAAATCAGAAAATCTTATCAAAAAGAATTGACAGAAGAAATGATTAAATTCTGGCATGAAACCTTGATGAAGGCTAATTTATACATTAATGTAGGAGCGTACAGAACAGGAAAAGAGCCTATGCAGATAATTTCTGGAGCTTTTGGAAAGGAAATTATTCATTATGAAGCCCCACCTTCGGAGGCTATTCCTTTGGAAATGAAAAATTTTGTAAAATGGTATAATGAGTTTAAGGTTAACCCAAGTGATATTAAAAATATTCTTATAAAAACCTCTATTTGTCATCTTTATTTTGAAAGTATTCATCCATTTGAAGATGGAAATGGTAGAATTGGTAGAGCTTTGGCGGAGAAATGTTTTATCCAATCACTGAATATGCCGATACCAATAAGCCTATCTTCAATTATTGAAAAAAATAAGAAAGAATATTATAATGAGCTAAAAAAAGCCCAGCAAAGTCTTGAAATAACAGATTGGATTTTATTTTTTTCTAAAATTATTATAGAAGCTCAAAGATTTGCAAAACAAACGACAGTTTTCATTTTGAATAAATCTAAATTCATTGATAAGCATAGAAATAATATGAATGAAAGACAACTAAAAGTCTTATTGAAAATGTTTGAGTTTAGAGTTTCTGGTTTTGAAGGAGGCATGACAACCAGAAAATATATCTCAATAGCAAAAACATCAAGAGCTACAGCAGTAAGGGATTTACAAGATTTAGTAGAAAAGGATATTTTAAGTAAAATAGGAGAAGGTAGAAGTGTAAGGTATGAAATTATTTTTAATAAACAAGAGAAATGATAAATAAATGTAAAGGCTAATGCAAGTCAATTAATAAGTACGCAGTTTATTTTTTAAATAAAAACACACATATACAAGTAAGTAAATAAGAAAATTCATATTTTTATTAAGGATTTAGACATATGTTTATATAAGGATATTTATATATGAAGATATATTTATATGTAACAGAAGATAAAAATTATTTATCATCATAATGTCCGTAAGCAGAAATCCTATCCCTATTGTAGGTATATTTTCTATTTCCAATAAAAATGAACCTATTTTTTTGAGCGTGTTTTTGTCCCCAGATTTTTTATGTTTTTGGATATCGGAAAAATATTCCTCTTTATATTCAATATTATATTTTTGTTCTTCCATGCTAATCCTCCAATAGTAATTTTTGCATTTCTTCCATATTCATTTTTATATTTTTGCTTTTTCTTCTTTTATCAATCATATGAAAGAATTCATCCTCACTCATTTTAGTAGGATCTTTTTTCTTTTTGGTAATACTTTTTGCCTTGATTTTTTTTAGGATAGTTTCAAGAACATTAGCATCTTCTGGTTTTACTTCTGCAGAAATGATTATATTTTCCATATTTAATATTTTTGTAAAGTTAATAATTTAATTCATATATAAATATATTCCTATATTAGCATATTTTTATATGTATATATGTTAATATAAATATGTGTCTATCCTTTTGTAGGAAGGATTCCTTTTTTTTGATAAATACCAACTAAATAAACATAGCATTATCAAAATTTAGGAGTTAGAAGCGGAATTAAAACAGCTTTATCAAGATTGCACAGGACAGAAAATTCAAGAGAAGATGAATCCTTTAATGGAGGGATTATTTTTATTTTCAGAGAAAAATACCAATGAAGAAATTTTACAATCTGTAAAGAGATTTGGAAAAGAGTTTGTGGTAAATATTATAGAGCTTCATTTGCATCGTGATGAGGGATATTATAACCGAGATGAAGAATGGATACCTAATCTTCATGGGCATTTTGTATTTGAGAATATTGAGCGAAGGGATGTTTTTGTCGTGCAAAAGAAGAAAAAGGGAGCTGATAAGGGAAAGGAGGTTAAGATGAATCTTAAAGGCAGAACTCATAAGTTTAATAAAACGGAGACTTCTAAAATGCAAGACTTCTTTGCAGAACATTTAGGGCTTAAAAGAGGAAAGTCTAATAATAGGGAGCATTTGACCCCATATTGAGTGGAAGAACAAGAAAATAAGAGAGGAATACGAAGAGATAAAGTCAGAAATTAAAGAAAAGGAGCAATTAAATCAAGAAATAGGAGAGAAGAAAGGAATTTTAACGGCAGATATTTCATTAAAAGACTTTAAGGAGCAAAACTTTTTAGGAGGGCGATGGAATGTAGAGAAGCTTCAGGGATTATTGGATAATGTAAAGATTTTACAATCGGAGAATCATGAATTAAGAGAAAGTATAAAGAGGGAGGTTTTACTTGAAAGAAACAGGTTAAAAGAAGCGTATGAGAGGAAATTAGAGGATAGAGAGAAAGCTTATGGTTATTTAAGAAGGGATTTTGGAGAGTTAGAGCAGAAGTTAGAACGAAAGGAAGAGGAGTTGATAAAAGCGATTCATTTGGTTTTTAATAAAGATGATAGAGAGGATTATATCAAAGAGAAAAGAGAGAGAATTCATCAACGAATGATGAAAGGAGTGGAAGAGATTGTAGAGAAAGAGGATGTTATTTCTTATTATCAAGAGATGGATACGATGATTAGAGCCGAGATGTATCAGCTAGATAGAAAGAGCAATTGCTGGACTCTGCTTAATCATGTCATGGGAGAAGATTATGAGAAAAAGCTCTATGAAAAACTCGCAATAATAGAACAGGAAATTAAGAAACGAAAACAACTCAAGGAAATAAAACAAAGAGGAGAAAAAGAGAAAGAAGAAATTGAAAAAATAAATGAAACAAAAGAAACCTCAATATCCCTCTCTAATCAAATTCAAATAACCCAACAAAAGGAAGAGCAACAAGTCCAACATTTTAGAAGAAAAAGATGAAAACCTGAAAAAATCACCTTGTTTTTTATTGTGTAAGTTGTTACATTTGTAAAAACTGTAAAACTAAGACCTATGATAAGGTATTTATTAATGATATTTCTTTTGGTTGGGGTGAGAGCATATTCCCAGCGAGAGATAGTTTTTGACTATGATGCATCAGGGAATCAAATCTTTCGTGGGGAGCGAACTTTATCAAGCTCTTCTTCTCAAAATCCAGTCAATTCTATTGTTATTACTCCTAAGATGTCAGCGGAAGAGAAGGAGTTTTGGAGTAAGGTGAGTATAGGACCGAATCCTACTTCTGATTTTCTATTCATTTCTATGCAAGATTCGGCAAAGAATACAATTTCCAAAATAGAATTATACCAACAATCCTCCTTAGGAGTGAGAGTTTATTATCAAGATATTCATGCATCTTCTCTTTCAAGTTTTCAGCTTGATATGAGAAGATTTTCTTTTGGAAATTATATTCTTACTTTTTATCTAAAAGATGGAAAAAGATATGCTCAACATATCTTAAAACAATAGCTTTAAATAACAATTTTTACTTAAAAAAACAAAAACTTCATGAAACGCTTTTCTTTATTGTTAACCCTACTTTTCGGATGTAGTGTTTTCTTTTCACAAAGTAACTCTAATCCATTTCATGACACACAGGGAAATATAGAGGTGAATGGCAGTGGTCAGTTGCAGTTTAGTTTACCCATTGCTTTGCCTCCAGGGATTAAGAGCGTAGCTCCGCAAATCAATCTCATGTACACTAGTGGGAGCAATAATGGGATTGCAGGATATGGTTGGAATTTATCGGGGATTACCTCTATTTCAAGGTCAGGGAAGAATTTAGATAAAGATGGAAAAGCGGAGGGGATACAGCTTAATTACGAAGATATTTATCGTTTCAATGGTCAAAGGCTTATTCTAAAATCAGGAGAATACGGAAAAGATGGAGCGGAGTATGTAACTGAGAAATATTCTAATGTCAAAATAAAATCTATAGGAGCTTTATCGGGAAAGAATTGGCTTGGACCCGAGTTTTGGGAGGTTACCTTTGAAGATGGTTCTCAGGCTTGGTATGGCGTGGGGGAAAGTGCCAAAACCCCAGTGGAGTATAATATTACCAAATGGAAAGATGCACAGGGCAACTATATCAGCTATGAGTATGTTCAGAAGAACCATGTGGCGATGATTCAGCGTATCCTATGGGGAGGCAATGAAATTTTAAATAAGCCTCACTTTAATGAGATGGTCTTCACTTATGGAGAAAGAGACTTAAAAGAGTCTTCTTATGTGATGGGGGAGAGGCTTATTCAAGATAAGATTTTGATGAGTATTCAGGTGAATTCTAACGGAAAGCAGTTTAAGAAATATGTTATCAACTACGACAACGGCTCTAATGGAACGAAATACCAATTTGTAAAAAATATCACGGAATATAACTCCAAAAATGAACCAGCCAACCCCGTAACTTTTGAGCATAGTGATAGTAAAGAGAATGCAGGAATAATGTATCAGAACTCAAATTTTGATGATATTTATGGTAATAATGTGTTTATGGGAGATTTTGATGGAGATGGAAAAATAGATATTATTAAAGGATATACATTATCTTTAGGTAGGTTTGAAAATAAAAATATAATTAATGTAAAGTATGAAGGATATATTATAGGAACAGGTATAGGAGTTAATAAAGGGAATATAGTAGAGAATAGACAATTTTTATTTATAGGGAAAGTAGAAAATGATATTGTATCTATTTATTCATACAAATTGGAAAAAGATTATTTTAAATTGATAGACATATATAGATATGATATATCTTCATATAAATTTAAAGATGGTCCACAATATCAGTATGATTCTATATATGATTATGGGATTAATTTTGAATTAACAAATACAAGAGAGTCTTATAGAAGTATTGGGATTGGTAAAGAGGGGGATTTTAATGGAGATGGTATTTCTGATTTTTGTATAGAAATTGTAAATAATCAAATATATTTTTATAGAGATGATATAGAAGATACTGAAAAAAGTTTTAAAGTATCAAATAAACTTTTTTATTTAGATATAAAAAATAATTCTTTTAAAGAACTAAATATAGTTGAAAACAATTTAAATTACGAAATAATTGATTTCAATGGAGATGGAAGGACAGATTTATTAAATACTTCAAATAATAGAATAAAAGTATACTCATATAATGATAAATTAGAGGATTTTGAAGAAATCATAAATATTTCTGCAACTTTTTCTACGGATAAAATTATTTTAGGTGATTTTAATGGAGATGGAAAAACAGATATCTTTTCTCCAGTTATGTACGGAGGTTCTGATTGGAATATGTATGTTTCAACAGGTAAAGGATATACTAAATTTTATTATTCAAATTTATCAAAATATGAACCTTCATGGCAAGGAGCACCAAGAAAAAGAAGAAATATTCAAAGAACATATGCTGCTCCTGATTTGAATAAAGATGGTAAAAGCGATTTTATCATATTTGAATCTCAGAGATGGTATAAAGATGGAGTATTTGATTGGAATGATCCAGATTCAAGCTATGGTTTTCATTATTTTAGGAATGATGGCGTAGAGGCAAGTGGAAAACCTATTTTTTCATTAGCATATCATATTGCACCAGAGGAAAAGAGATGTGGGACTTGTGAGACCATTAATTATTCAGGATATGGGGAGCATTATATTCCTATATTTGGGAATTTTAGAATAGCACAATTAAATACTGATTTTATTATTCTTCACAAGACAAAATTGATTACATGGAATATGGGAGGAAATATTCCTAAAATATCTCGTATAAAATCTATTACACAAGGAGGAGTAAAAACAGACATAGAATATACCCCTTTATTAGAAGGAAATGTATATCAATGGGATAAGAATAGTTCTTTAGTATATCCTTATGTGAACATTAAAGAAAATGTCAATCATTTTGTCGTATCTAAGGTTATTCAGGATAAGAAACAACAAGACTTCCGCTACCGTGGTTTGGTGAGTCATTTTAAGGGTAAGGGGATGATAGGATTTAGAAAGACGGCTCGCTCTTCGTGGTATGCTGATGGCTTTGAGAAGACTAAGGTATGGAGCGGAGTGGAGATTGATCCGATGAATGAAAGCTTACCGATTAAAGAATGGAGCATCAAAACGGACAATGAATCCGAAATCTTCCCCACAGATTTAAGTTTTAACAATCAGAGATTATTGTCTTTAAAAACTACAAATTATAAGATTGATGAGCTTTTAGATGGGGCAAAGGTTACTGCTTCCAACCTGTCAGATAAATCAAGAGTAGTAATGGCAATTGTCCCTACGGAGGTTCAGAGCAAGGACTTTTTGAAGGAGGTAACAACTATTGACCAGATAGAATATGATGAATATTACTTACCGAGAAAAACCATCAGTAGTACAAATGGAGGCTTTGCGGAGAAAATCACCACTTTGAGCTATTATCCGCCCAACCTTACAGGAGAGGGGAAGGATTATCATATCGGTCGCCCAAGAAGTAAAGAAGAGCTGGTTAGGGCTTATGGAGATAGCAAAGGAGCTAAAGAAGAATACGAATATGAGAACCATCTTCTCAAAAAACTAAAGACTTATAATAGGGATAATACAGGCTATCTTGAAGAAAACTATGAGTATGATGGTTTTGGGAATATACTTTCTAAAATCATTTCTAATAGTTTGGATAGCCATACGCAAACTATTTCCAGTCGTTATGATGATAAGGGAAGATTTGTGGTAGAGAAGACCGATGCATTAGGCTTAATCACCAGAATTACTTATAACGATTGGGGGCAGGTTTTAACCCAAACTGACCCTCTTGGGGTAACCCTCACCAATACTTATGATGCTTGGGGTAAATTATTAAGGTCAAAGACCAATCTTAGTGGCATTACCTCTTACACTTACGAGAAACTCTCCAATGGAGATGCCAAGGTAACAGAGTATACTCCCGATGGAGGGGAGAGCATCACCTATACCAATAAAATAGGGCAGAAATATAAATCTACGACAAAAGTTTTTGGAGAAGAAAAATATGTCTCCAAATCAACAGAATATGATGCATTAGGGAGAAAGGTTAGGGAGTCAGAGCCTTATTTTGAGGGGCAGGGAGCAAGTCAATGGAATACAATAGAGTATGATGAGTATTCTCGCCCAGTGAAAGCCATCGCCTTTACAGGGAAAATTGTGGAGACGGCTTACACCAAGAACACCGTAACGACCACAGAGATCAATGCGAATGGTCGCTTTAAGAAACAGACTTTTGATACGATAGGTAATGTCATCTCCACTGAAGATAAAGGCGGAACAATCTTCTTTAAATACAACGCCTCAGGAGAGCAGATTGAAGCTAAATACGGCACAAATATCGTTACCACAAGTTATGATGCTTGGGGCAGGAAGATAGAGTTTTTTGACCCTTCCAATGGTCGTTATCGCTATGAGTACAACCATGGTTTAGGTTTACTTACGAAAACCATCAGTCCTAAGGGTGAGAAGAGCTACACTTACAATGATAAAGCTCAGCTCATCAGCCAAAGGGAGCAATCCACTGATGGCAGTGATGCAACCGATAAAGACATTCAATTTACCTATAACGATAAGGGACAAATCTTGTCCAAACAAGGGACTTCTAAGGGTAAAAGTTTTTTAAGTGATATTCGTTATGATGATTACGGAAGGGTGCTCTCTGTGGTAGAGAACAGCTATGGAAAAACTTATGAGAAGAAGAATATCGTTTATGATGCCATGAGTAGGGCGGTCTCTTATGAGAAGAGCTTAAGTTCAGAGGGAAAGACCACCAATGTAACCATAGAGCAGGTATATGATAGCAGAACAGGAGAGCTTTATCAGCTTAAAGACAAAAAGAGTGGAAAGATTTTATGGGAGTTAAAGGAGCAAAATGCCAAAGGACAACTCACCAAAGCTTTGCTTGGAGGCACGAAAATCAGTAATACTTATGATAGCAATGGCTTTTTAAGCTTTGTCAGACATGAGGTAGAAAATAAACCTGATCTTTTAAGTCTTTTTTATTCTTTTAATGCGATAAAGAATGAGCTCAATGGTCGTTCGAGAGGGGGAACAATGAATATTTTGGAGAGTTTTGAATATGATGAGAACAATCGTTTGGTGAAATGGACAAACCCTGTAACGACCGAGAATCATTACAATCTTTACGATAAAGAGGGAAGAATTATAGAAAATAATGAATTAGGAAGGATAAAATTTGAGAATAGTGGAAAGGTTTATCAGCCAACAGGGGTAACCCTTAACAGCAAGGAAGAAGAATTATTAAAGAACAATCTGATTCAAACCATTCGTTATAATGAAAATAACGACCCGATATTCATAGAGGGTGAAAGGGGCGATGTGAGCTTTGAGTATGGCTTAAGCTCTATGAGACAGAAGGTGAGTTTTGGAGGGAAGATAGAGGAGCAAAACCATAGTGAAGGGCGATACACGAAATATTACAGTGAAGATGGTAGTTTTGAGGTTACAAGAGACAACCAGACGGGTCAGGAGAAGCATATCTTGTATATTGGAGGAAATCCTTATGAGAGTGAGATTATTTTTGCGAAAGATTATGCAGAATCTGAAGGAAAATACTTATTCTTACACAAGGATTATTTGGGGAGTATTTTAGCGATAAGCGATGAAGAGGGTAATAGCGTAGAGCAAAGACACTATGATGCATGGGGGAATATGACCCACTTGCAGATTGGTAGTGGAGCGGTGTTGACAGGGGAGGAGTTGGAGAGAGCGAAAGCTCAGATGTTTTTGGATAGGGGATACACCAGCCATGAACATTTTTGGGAGGTAGGGATTATCCATATGAATGGTAGGCTTTACGATCCCTTACTCAGAAGATTTTTGAATGCCGATGAGAACATTCAAGACCCTCACAATACCCAAAACTACAACAAATACGCCTATGTCCTCAACAATCCTCTCATGTTTAACGACCCTAGTGGGGAGTTTATATGGTGGCTACCAGCAGCGATAGCTGTATTTAGCCATGCAATTCAGAGTTATTATATGAATCAACCCATGTCTTTTGAGGGATTAATGGAGGCGATGGCAATGTCTTACATAAGTGCAGGAATGTCTTATGATATAGGGGAAGTGTTTAAGGCAGGGGGAGAAGTAGCAAAAGCATTAGGGAATGCAAAATTTATTGTTCAAGCGGTAGCACATGGAGTATCTCAGGGAGTATTATCAGTAATGCAAAGAGGAGATTTCTTAAGTGGAGCTGCAGGAGGTTTCTTTGGAAGTTTAGGAGCGAGTGGCTTTGGTGCGGTAGCAGGAGAATGGGGAAGTTCATTTGGTGGAAATGTATTCTTTGGAGTTTTATCAGGTGGTATAGGTGCAGAGCTTACTGGTGGGAACTTCTGGGTAGGAGCAGTAACAGGCGGGATAGTCGCTGGGCTAAACCATGCAATGCATATGGAGAAAACTGCAAACGGATATGATAAAAATGGGAAGAAAATAAATGATAATGGTGGAGATAATATTGATTATAAATATGATGATAATGGGAATATTATATCTTCTACAGAAGTAAATGTTATTAGAACAGGAACTTTTGGACAGGATTTAGATGTATATGGAATAAGGGTTTATAACATAAAAAGTGGAGGGCTATATGATCCTAGTTTTGATATGTTTATTAATTATGCAGGTGGAAAGGTTTTGGGTTCAGTATTAGGGAATGTAAGTAATAAAGTAACATCATTTATTGGTAAATATACAGGAGGGACTAAACAATGGATAAGAACTGGTTCGTCTTATAGTGTTAAAGGAGGCTTTAAAACATATAGTACAAGATGGGGAGCAGGTGGAAATTATTGGAAAAAGATAGGAAATCCAACTCTTCAAAATTGGAATAAATCATTAAGAAACACTAAAATAACAGGGAATAGCTGGAGAGTTCAAGATAAAGGTCATTTTTATTGGTGGAAAAAATAAATAACATGTCATTATGAGATATTTAATATTTCAACAACCTATAAAATCTTATAATAAAAATAGTAGTCAATTTTTTAGAAAAATTATAAAGAAAATTTTGGCAATATTATTACCAGTAAGTAATCCTGATTTTGAAGAAAAATTAGATAAAGTAAGGTATTGGTTATTAGAATTTGAGAATAACAATGATTATCCCATAAGAGAAATAGGGGTGGATGAAGATAATTATCCTATTGTTAAAATGCCATATAAAGAAAATTATGGATATTGGACAGATAATGAATTAAAATATAATGATTTTATTAATCTTTTTTCTGCAAAGAAAATAGATAATTATCTTTTTAAAGATAAATGGGAGCGTTTATAAAAAATATAAATATGCTGACAAAAAAATAAAAGGGAATATTGATTTTTTCATCTCTCAAGATAAGGAAGAATTTGAAGGAGAGATATTGGAGTGGAATGAAATATTTATACATGGAGATCCTGAAGGATTAAGGTCATTAGCTAAAATTTTAATTGATTTAGCGGAAATTAATCAAGATTTAATAGATGAATCTCTTTTACCTATAGGAGAAAGAAAATATATAGCATTAATCTTTATAAATAATGAAAATAATAAGAGCAATAGAAGAATATAGAAAAAGAGATAATTTTCTGAATAAGGAATATATTTTAGATATTACAGCGGAGAGAATTTTAAAAATTTTAGATGATTTCACTTTGTATGAAGAAGATCCTAAATTATATTTTCAATATTATTTAACTCAATCACAAGTAAAAAGGTTAAAGTCTTTTTTGAAAAAAGGGGTCGTATTAAATGAAGATTTTGAAGAATATATTTATCAATTAGCATGTTATGATGATGTTGAGAAATTTGAATATAAAAATTTTGAAAAAGTATTAAGCATTGAAGAATATGATATAAATACAAGAATTTTACAAAAAAAATATGAATTAAATACATTTCCTGATCAAATTAAAAAGATTCTTCCTGATTTGTATATAGATGAATGTGATGAAGAAATGGAGGATGGTTACGAATTAACTCAATTTCAAATAGAAAAATTAAAGCCTTTCTTGAAAAAAGGAAGTGTATTAAATGAGAATTTTCAAAAAAATGATTATTATCTCAGAAATTGGCGAAAATAAGAATAAAATAATTTTTTTAATGTGATAAAGAATGAGCTCAATGGTCGTTCGAGAGGGGGGAATAATGAATATTTTGGAGAGCTTTGAATATGATGAAACAATCGCCTTGTAAAATGGACTAACCTTGTTACCACTGGAGTTCAAAAGGTAATAGATCATATGTTGGGTAGATTCATACTTATGACTCCTATTATACAAATGCAAATAAATCAAGATAATATTTATCAACCTACATCATTATAAAAAATATAAATATGCTGACAAAAAAAATAAAAGGGAATATTGATTTTTTCATCTCTCAAGATAAGGAAGAATTTGAAGGAGAGATATTGGAGTGGAATGAAATATTTATACATGGAGATCCTGAAGGATTAAGGTCATTAGCTAAAATTTTAATTGATTTAGCGGAAATTAATCAAGATTTAATAGATGAATCTCTTTTACCTATAGGAGAAAGAAAATATATAACATTATTATCAGGTATAGATATATCTAATAGTTCAGATAATGTAACTATAGGGAGATTAGATGCAAAAAAAACGGGAGAATTTTACGACCGATATATTCCATTAAATAAGGACAATTGATTAGTAGTTTATTAATAATCTTAGAAAAGATTGGCAAACGAAAATAGCAAATCTTCTAAGCGGAGGAGCTGTAGATGAAGCAAGAGCAATATTAGCTTTTGAGAAAACCAATCCATCTACTACTGATGGAATAATTTTCAATACAGGAGTAAGTCTTAGTAATGCTGCTAATGAAACTTTTTTAGGTAGAGAATAAGGATATTATTATAAAATAAATTTTAGAGGAGTAAATACAATAAATTATTCTAAACTGATACAAGTAATCAACATTCCAAGATATGCGTATTAATGAATTTTATAAATATATGTTATTTTTATCTTTATTATCTTGTAATATGTCAGATTATAATGAGGAAATAACAAATGGCTATCAATATAATTTTGAATCGAGTGATAAATGTTTAAATAGTATTATAAATCCCGAAAAAAGAATAGAGGATTTTGGTGTTTTTGATATAAAATATAATGATATTTATATTTCATATTATGTTTTAGATAGTTCGTTTTGTGCGAATAGACAATATGATGAAAAAATAGATACTATAAAAGCTAAAGGATATATAATAAATACAGAAACATATTTAAAAATAGGTCCTTTATCAAGGGAAAAAAATCAATTATATAGGAGAAAATTAAAAATAAATAAAGTATTTGGTAATTGATTAATATTTTAGTGTATAAGAAGAAAAAAATATTCTTTTTTTTCTTCTTAGCTATCTTTTTATGTTGGTTATTTTTATCATTTTTCACCACCAAATTTCTCCACACATCATTGTAATAAATACAAAAAACTGCTTAAAAGATTACAATTCAAATGCTTATAAATTGGGTTAAAGAAAATAAAGCATAAAACAAAGAACTGCATTACTTAGGACATATTGACCAAAATTATTTAGTAAAATGAAAAAGAGAATAGGTATTATAATAATAATTTTGATTATAGGTATTTTTACTGTTTATCAATATGCTATACAGAAATATTATGAGTATATGATAAATAGAGATTTTAACCTAAACATAAAAGGAGGGAATATAGAATTAATATCACGAGAAGAAGAATGGTTAGATAATGGAGATGGTGAAAAATTATTAGTTTTTAAAATAAATAATTTATACTTAGAGAATGTAAATAACATTAACACTTTACCTATTAAAGAAAACTTACCAGTAAATAATATCCCTTTAAAAATAATAAAATTAAAACAAGGTTATTATAAGTATAAGGTAGAAAATAGGGATAGTAGAGATTTTAGAATAATCATAATTGACAATACAAATAAATATATGTATGTGTATTATCAAATAATGTAAATATCAGATAGATTCTAATAATTATGGATAACATTATAGAAATATTGAAAAAAGTAATTATTTGGGTTGATAATTATAATAATAAAAATTATGCGATTATTTTTTAAGTTACTCATCAGTATTTTAGTAATATTTTCATGTGTATTGCTAATTTTTGTAGGAATTATAAAGTCAAAAAAACCTTTTTATTATAGTGTAAATAAAGAAGAGGCATTAAAAAATAAATCTTTTATAAGTTCATATTTATTATACTCAAAAAACAATATTGTAATATCAGAAGGTATACTTGTATATGGTATTAAAAGAGGTGTAATTTATGATAAGATAGAAGAAAATAAAATGAAAATTTCAATAAAAATTTCTAAATATCCTAATAGTAGTATTTATTGGGAAGCTTTTTATAAAAAAAATAGGATAACAATTTTTGAAGAGAGAGATTATTTAAATATTTTAAATATAAACAAAAATATGGATTCTATAAAAATTATCAGAAATAATGAAGAAGAATATTGGTTAGTTAAGAAGTAAAAAGCTTATTATATGATAGCATATGTATTTTGGAGCTTATATAGATATTTTAAGAAAAGAAAATGGGGAAGTAATTCCTATACTAGAGCGATAATGTTTTTTAGTATACCATATAGTGTCCCTTTAGGTATTTTTTTGATAAAGATATTAGAAATAGGATATGTAGAAGAAAATAAGTTTTTATTTATTGTTCTTTTTAGTATATGTATATATCTATCTTCATTTCCATTAAGGTTTGTTTTTCCAAAAAATAAGATTGAAACTTTAGAATATACTAAGGAAGAAAAAAGACAAATGAACAGAAAACTATTAGTGTGTTTAGTAGTTGCGATATTAATAATCTTTTTATTCTTACTTCTATAAAAGATGCATATGGAATAAGGGTTTATAACATAAAAAGTGGAGGGCTATATGATCCTAGTTTTGATATGTTTATTAATTATGTAGGTGGAAAGGTTATAGGAAGGCTTTGGTCTGGGGCAAAATTCATCTACAAAACAAAAGTAGGAGGACAATTTACTGTTGGTTGGCTTGATAAACCAACTAAATTCATGATAAGATTTGAAAAACATTCCCTACCCAAAATAGGAGGAGGAAAAGGATATCCTGTACATTTTAATATTGAAAAACAAGGTAGGTTTAATAAACACATTTTTATTAATCCTAAAGATTGGGGTAAATATAAGGTTAGATAAAATGAAAATTTTAGAAGAAATATATCAATATATTATTTTATCAAAATATATTTTTGATAAAGATGATATTATAACAGACACAGCAATTCATCTGGAGAGAGAATTTAACCAAAATTTGCTTATAATAGATTTAGAAAAAGATTTAGTAAAAATTCAATTTAATTTAAATGAAAATTATTTCTATGAAAAAGTAAAAGAAATTTTTATTTGTTTTTTTCAAGGAGACTATATAATTAAAAATTATTGCCATAATGAAAAGTTGCTTTATTCAAAATTAATATGGAAGGATAAAGAATTAAAAGAATATAATTTTAAAACTAAATATAGTTTTCATTTTTGTAAAAAAATTAATAATATTAAAATTGTAGAAGGAGTGAAATGGGGGTAATATAATTATAGGAAGATTAGATGCAATAAAAACCGGGAGAATTTTACGACCGATATATTCCATTAAATAAGGATAATTGATTAGTAGTTTATTAATAATCTTAGAAAAGATTGGCAAACGAAAATAGCAAATCTTATAAGTGGAGGAGCTGTAGATGAAGCAAGAGCAATATTAGCAATAGATAAAGTGTATGCACTAGGAAGTATAGAAAAAATAGGTGCAATGATGTCAATAAGCCTCCGTAATGCTATGAATGAAACCTTTGGAGCAAGAGGAATAAGTGGCTGGGGAAATAATATTGGTAAATTAGGAGGAATAAATAGGGGAGTAATAAAATTGCTGTAATTGAGTTTACAGATTTACTTTTTGCAGTAGATTCCATTCCTGCTATATTTGCGATTTCAAACGATCCTTTTATATTATATACTTCCAATATTTTTGCAATTATGGGATTAAGATCATTATACTTCTTATTAGCCAATTTCATTCATATGTTCAACAAACTCCCTTATGGACTTGCTTTTATTCTTGGATTTATAGGGATAAAAATGATTATATCTCCATTCTACCATATATCATCTCCCATTTCATTAACTATTGTTGGAGGAATTTTAATAATTTCTGTTATACTTTCCCTTGTTTTTCCCAAAAAATAAACCATATTAAAACAAAATAGAAGTGAATTAAGATCACTTCTATTTTTATAATTAAATACACTGTACTAATTATTTAACTTATTTATTTTGTTTATTATTTCTTTTATTAGATTTTTATAGTCTTCACTTGCTCTGCAGTTTGGAGCTATTTGGAATATAGTTTTTCCTTCTTTTTTAGCGTTTTCTACATTTACATCTTGTCTGATGAAAGTATTAAAGAAATATCCTTTTGCTTGCTCCACTGCTAACGCTCTATATTCTCTAAAATTTCTTGTGTTAGTAAGAACTTTATTAAAGAAAAAACCTAAAAACTCTAATTTTGGATTATATTTCTTTTTGATATTCACTAAACTTGGGAGCAATTCCTTAATCCCTTCAATAGAATATTCTTCTGCCTCAATAGGAGAAAGCACATAATCTGATGAAGCCAAAGCCATCTCTCCAAGCCCTAAATCTCCAGTCAAAGGACGAGGCGGACAATCAATAATAATATAATCAAAGGCTAATTTTTCTCCCAAAATATTAAGCATTTCTCTTAAAATATTTCTATCTCTTTTTGATTTTTCAATATTTCTATCTCCAGCCAAAATGAAAAGGTTTTCGCCCTTCTGAACCAT
>FLSB01000008.1_pt1 | contig 24570 bp, 13 predicted proteins | sample 1550551 | NCBI WGS metagenome assembly FLSB01 (sample SAMEA4031774, study PRJEB14383) | metagenome | biome: human; feature: oral; material: saliva | place: Philippines | collected 2014 | reverse complement strand
ATAAATGTAATTAGGTGTGATGTCTATCTGTCGTCTATAAACAATTTATTCCTATTAGCCTAATTAGGCTATTTAGTCCAATTGGGCTAATTAGGCTAATAACTTATTATTCTGTTATAATTTTTCACATCATAATTTTGAATACATGCTCTTTTGGCTTCTAAAAGACGCCCTTTTGGGTTGCAAAAGATGCCCTTTAAGACCCTTGCTAACGCCCTTCTGAAGTCCAACTAAGCACCTTTTACTTTATACTTGATAACTAATTGATACCCTGTTGATTGCAAATCTGCTTCATGTGTGTATTTTTGCCGTTAGTTATAGGTGTTTTCCTTGAAATTATGTAATGATTTTTCAAACCCTTGCCTACAGGCTTTCAATGTCTTAAAACGAAAAGTTTTTCAATGAAAGAGGATGAAAATAGGATAAATAGTTGACTGTCTCAGCTATATTTTAGTTTAATGAGTAACTTTGGCTCTTACGTTAAAGCACTACGAAAAGCGTCCACACATTTAACGGAAGAACCATTTTTTAGACAGAATGACATAATGACACGCTTGGACAAAATGACATAACGACAAAAGGAAGACAGGGTAACAGGGAGACAAGCATGGCTTTTAGTAACACTTGCGGAGGGTGAATGTGGGAACAGAGCGAGGTGAGAAAAAGGGCGTGAGGCAAACAAAAGAGCGACTCATTGAGCCGCTCTTTGTATGTTTAGAAAGCCTTACTATTACCAAGCCGGCTTTCTCAGCCAAGGGATGAAATAGGCCCTTCCATTTGTAGCTGTATATAGGTTCTGTCCCAAACCACTGAGGCTAAATTTTGTATAAGTTGCCTTTGGTTCGTGTGTCCAATCAATTATATCTTTATTATTGTTAAGCCAATAATTGTCTAACTGGAATGTACGCACAATGATATCTTGAGGGTTGAGTTTTGCCCAGAAGTCCTTGTGGCAGATATAATAACCTGCTACAGCAAAGGAGAGATTATAGTTAGACCCCAGATAATAGGTTTCTATCGTAGCAATACCCGACGTAGCCTGAGAAGATGGGAAGGTCATCCTGACAGCAACTTTGTAGTTGTTTGTAGGATTAGGGTCTCCACCATTCACGGGTTTCATATACATAATAGCATACATCACATTACTTCCACGCTCTGTACAGTACCAGTTGGAGAATTTTCTTTGTACTCCATTCAGGTCTACAAAGTCACGGTGACTATCCTTTGTGTTAGAGACTCCATATTCGTTTCCAATGAAAAAAGCTTTTTGTCTACCAATAGGTAGGTCTTTGTCAAATTCTAACTTTGGATTGTTAAAGACTGGGGTCAACTCTGTGTACTTTGGTAATCTATACAGTTTGCTGTTCAGAGAAGGGTAGTTAGTGTTATCAATTTTTGTACCCTCAGCCAATGCCTCAGCATCGTATCTTGTTCTCTTCTGCAGTTCATTACCCTGTCTATAAGCCCACAAACGCTCGATAGGCAAGGTTGGGCGTACTATTCTTAGTGTCACATCATAGCTGGAACCTTTCTTGAGGTCATCGCTGAAGCTGGCTAAGAGATAGCGGTTGCCCATGAAAGGCTTCCAAGTATTGGGATTGGTTGTGTACACTGACTTATCGTATGTGTAATTTGTTCGGGTTGGGTCAGTCACGTCTACCTTACCGAAAAGCAAGGTCTCATTGACAATACTACCATAATCACTCGTCTTCTTATAGTCTACTGGCATCAAGCAGAGAAGGAAACCACGGTTAGTCTTTGTGTTTGAAGCGGCTTGTCCTGACTTCTTATAGCTATTAAAATAGATGTAATTGTTGAGATCGCTTTGTCCTTGACGAAGTGAGCCATCGTCTTTAGCTGACTCATAGTTTAGCGTGATGTTGGTAGTATAGTGCCTTGCGTTGTACTTCTCGTAAATGCTTGAGCTGCGGCTGATAGCATTCGCACTGTTTGGCTCCCAGTAAGAGGCAGCCTTGTCGGCATCGTCAGAAACGTTATTTCTGTCAATATTGAATTTATATTCACCTGAAGCACAGAAAGCATTACTTTCCATCGTGATGTTACGGTTAATCTTTGTAGGAAGGGTCATACGGCTCTCTAACGACAAAACGAGGAATACTCCTTGTGGCTTGAAAACCATCTTCTTGCTCTCATTATAGAGCTTCAACTTACTTCCTTGCTTAACGATGTGACGCCAAGTGGTGGCGAAAGGACATGAAGTAGTAAACTCCTTACCCTTTTCTATCACGTTGATAGTAGTCTCGGTGTTCACTTCTAAGTCGTCACCTTTCTTCTCTCCACCGCCCATAAAGGCCATGATATACCAATCGCCACTCGCCAGATTGCTCGTAGTAGACAGTTTGTTAAGATGGAGCTTCACGTTTGAACCTTCTTTTGTTACCGACCAGTTGGCTTCTACAACTTCTTTTTTGCCACCCTCCTTATTATAAAGCACAACCACAGAAGGCATTGTCTGCTGTGTGATATTCAGTTTTGGATATAGCACAGTCTTCCCACTAATATTCTCCTCGCTAACCTTGAAAGGCATATTAGCCCTTGTCTGCGCTTGGTTGTCGGAATTGTCAGTGCTTGCTTCTATGTCTACGTCGTATGTCTTTACAGCTCCCGTAGAAGAAGTAGTACCTGTGTTTGAATTGTAGTCTACGTTTGTTTCGCTACACGATAGGCATAGCAATGAGGCTAAGATAGCCATTGAAAAAACTTTTATGGACATTGTTTATCTCTTTCTAAGTATTGTTATAATAGTCTTACTCGTTATTAAAATCACCTGTCAGCATACGTTCTTGTGTGTTGCATGAGGGTTATTGATCGTCTATGTCATCCGTCAAATCTCTGCCATAGTTAATATCCTCAATACTCGCATCTGGTCCTGAACCCGCTAATAAAGTAGCTGTCTCAACAGCAATGATGCTTATACACGGTGTAACATACTTTTTACTTCGGTTTGCTAATACTCCACACATCTGACCGTCTTTGTTTTTATGAAACATAATAATATCGTTTTAGAATTTAATCGTACATTTATAGTAAGCGCAACCACTTGTTGCTTAACTACCTTTTATCCTTTTTGTCCCATCCGTTTTAGGGTCACTCCTTGATTTCTAAGCATGCTAAAAATAGCAAAAGCGCCTGCAAAGGTACGAAAAAAGATAAACAAAACAATAGAATAATTACAACTTTTTAATGTGCGTAAGCGATATTCTTTCTTGTTTGTGGGTGTTTTCTGTATGATTTTCAAGGGTTTGCCGAGCCAGTCCTGTTTAGCTGTCATGGGCAATGAAGCCAACGAAGAAAAGTGGTTGTGAGGGCTTTTTCTTTCGCTCTTAGTAGCTATTTATATTCTATTTTTAGGGAGATTGCATTTTTAATAGCTACTGTAACTCAGTATGAATAAATCGATTATAAGCCATGAAGGACGATAGTATCGACAGTAATCTTAATCTTCATCGAATTACCTTGCGACAGTTTCTGCTACAAATGCGCCATTGTTCCCCACCAATTTAGCAAGGGTAAACGCAGAGTTAGGTTCAGCTTAGTTCCTACAATTGATATCTATCAATAATGAAGAGATATTAATAGTCTTACACAACTTTATTGCATAAATATTTGTTAATATCAAAATAAAGCCTTACCTTTGCACCCCGAAATTAATTAGCGGTAGATTGTTATTACGAAATTAGTAGATTTAAGACAAGTAACAACTATTTTTAGACGAAACAAAAAAACGATATTAAGTTATGAAAAGTAATGTAACAACACCGAAGATGGCATATCTTCAGCCAGTTTGTACGTTTGTTAATGTACAAGCTGAGTCACACATCTTAACGATTAGTGGGTCAACAACAGACCCTGTAGAGGGCGGTGACCCAACAGGCGGCAATGGTAATGGCAATACACCAAACCCATTCACAAGTGGTGCTGCTCATTCTAAGGAGCAGCCAAGTTTGTTTACACAAGAAGAATACTAAAGAATTAATTTATAACGATTAGAAATGAAGATGATGAAAAAGAATGTCTTATTTCCTGTAGCATGCTTCTTGATGGCAGCTCCACTGCTGACAAGCTGTCATGACGATGTAGACAGCTCTACAGCCGAGAATACAACTATCCATACTTATAGCCTCGTTGCTGATGGTGCAAACGCACTGCAGCAGGAACCAGCTACACGTGCTCTGAAAGAAGATGCTGCCCATAAGATTAAGTCTGAATGGGGTAAGAAAGATGAGATTTTAGCTTATGTAGTGGGTGATGATGGTCTTCAAGCCGACGACTATAGCTATATTAAAAATGAGAATTTAGGCGGTAAAAGCCGCTTTGACGGAAATATCGATTCTAAGAAGACAATCACTACTAATAGCGAGATTGCTTTCCTCTATCCTGGTAAGGCTGCACAAGGCAATAACAGAACCATTACTCCTGTTACAGAAGTTAAAGAAAGAAGTAGTCTTTATCATGAGGCAAGCAACAAAACACAAAATCGTGTTGAGTTAAAGCTTACTGAGCAAGATGGTACTGCAGAGACAATCGGTGAGCGTTTCGACTTCCAATGGACTAAGCAGAAGCCAAAGAAGGTTGAAGGAAAGAAAGTCGACGTAAGCCTTGGCGAGCTAAAGCGTATCGTTACCATCTGGGGATTACGCTTCACAGACGAGAACAATCGTCCTCTTGAAAACATCGATTCAATCTATATCTCAAACGTAAAAGGTTCAGACATCCTTGACCTTGATAGTGGAAAATATATTAAAAACAACGAAGAAGACGAGGTTATGAACATCGTCCTCCGACCAAAAACAGGTACGAAATTTAGCTCTAAAGGTGGCAAATATACTTATGTTGCCTTTATTCCTGGTGCATACACTGATGTTGTTGTAACAGCCTACGTAGGTGGAAAAGTTTTACAACGGTCATATAACTCACTCAATTTCGAGACTGGTAAAGTCTATCGTTCAGATATATTGAAGATGGAAGATACTAAGCAGAAGGCGTTTGTTGAGGTACAGGGTATTCAATGGGCTACTGGTAATTTCATCCACTATGAGGAGAATGGACAACAGTATTGGGGTATTGCGCCTGCACAGTGGTGGATATCAAATCGTGCTGTAATGTTAGATTCACGCGGTAAGGCAGTTACTTCAGGTGGTATTCTCCAGTCTTCACAGTTCCAGAAAGATCTTGTTCATAAAGTAGAAGACATTGATCTATTCCGTTATGGCTCTATTGCTAAGGCACTTAAGTTAACTGGTATCGGCGACGGTGGAGACTACTGGGGTCAGACTGGTAATATTTCTAAGCAGCTAAGCTCTGATGGGAAGTATGGTGATATTGTTTGGTATTACACAAAGAATAACCATAGAAAGTATCGTATGCCGACTGGAGATGAGTTGAAGTCGCTTTATGAAACAGCTCATGTCATCCCAGCTTATTGTTACACAGATAAGGGTACAGTTGTTTACGGAGCCTTCTTTACAACCAATAATGGTACAAGAAAGAAGCTTTTCCCAACAAAGGCAAGGAGATATGACAAGTACACAAATGTGACTGCACTTGTTCGTGCTAACAAGGGATTGTTCTTGCCTATTACTGGTAGACGTCTTGCAAGAAAGGATGAGGTTGGTTACAGAGATATGAGTTATGGTCTTGGAGCGTATGGTCAGTATATGGCTTCTACAAGTGCGGTAATGTGTGATAACTTCTTCTTTGGTCCAACAGAGTGGAACTTTGCTAAAGCTCCAAAGGGACAGGCTACGGCTATCCGTCCAGTATTGGATAGTGATGATGGTCACGTAGATACACCATTTGCGCCATTTGCTAACATCAAATAAGACAATTGCATCACGCATCAAGGCTTTGTCTAAAGCCTAACAAGAATGTTCAGTTTATGCTTTTATACGCATAAAAGCAAGGCACTATAAGCCCCACCACATTCGGACGTCAGTCCTACTGTGGTGGGGTTTCCCGTTTTAACGCCCTGTACACATAGGGAGGACAGGGTGAAAGAAGGCAGAATAACAGAATAAGACTGGGGAGACGGAATAAGTGCGGACAGGATAACAGTGTAAGACGAAGGGTAAGAGAAGACTGATTAACAGAAGAAACAAAGACAGATTGCGCGGAGCGTTTCTACAATCTTGGGGCTGAATCTTGGGAGAGATGAGGGATGATTGGATAGTAAAAAATTCATTACAACTCTTCGAGCCAATGGCCCTCTAACCAAGGATATTACATCCCCTATAACCGACTTTATAACCTTCATAAAATCAGACTATTACGCATAGCGTTTATGGATACGCCCTTCTTGCTTGTAGACGACGCCTCTCTTGCCTCAAGAAGGGCCTGTTCTTGAATGTAGAAGAGCCTTTTCTTGCTACCAGTTCGCCCTTGTCTCAAAAAGAGAGGAGTGTGGCGTGTGAAAAATGTTGACATGGTGGTCTCTCCCAAGTCCAACTGCGCAGGAGGGGGAGTAGTATGTAAGGTTACCCCTACTGGCCCGGCCTCACCCCCATCCCCTCTCCGAATGGCGAGGGGAGTAGTATGTGAGGTTACCCCTACTGGGCTGCTTGCACATTTCGTAGAGTTTTTCTTCTCACAGAACTCACATATCTAACAGAACTTTTCCACCAACGTTTCGAACCCACAGAACGCCTCCGGCATACAGAATTCACAGAACATTATTGCTAAAGAAGGGTGTTGGATGATGGTTGTTAGGTGTTAATGATAAGCTAAGGTCGTCCATCTGTTACCCTGTCTTCCTCATACCCTGTCACGTCCTTCCCCTCTGTTACTCCCAGAACTTGTCCATTTGTTACCCTGTCTCCCTCATACTCTCTGTCCATCGACCCTGGTCACCTGTCTCTTTACCGACTTTGATAATTTTAACCGAAAACATTGAACATTTAATAAAATTATCATTACCTTTGCACCCGATAACAAAAAAAATGACTATTAGATTAATTTGTATGAGTTTTAGAGTATAGTCGTCTTAGGCGAATAGCTTGAGGTGTCTTATACAAAATCCGCTTATTTATTAAAACACAGTATTAAAAAAATGAAGAAAAATGTTTTGAAAGTATTCGTGTCGGCGTTAATGGTGATGGTTGCCGTAATGAATACAGGATGTAGCAACGAAGGCGGTCTTGCAAGCGATGTACAGCAAGAGCAGGCATCAACAGAAGGTACAGAGCTTTCGTTTAACTTTGATCTTGCTGGCTATGGTAAAGAACAGTCAGTGGCAACCCGTGGTATTGCAGGAGAAGCAAAGGGGCGTGTGATTGCCAGCTCTGTTTCAAGTTTAGGTGATGGTCTTGAGGCTTACACAGAGGTAGTAGAGGATGCGAAGCCTCAGACACGTGCTGGTTACACAGCAGCTCCAGCACAGAACTACACTATCCTTGCTTATAAGGATGGTCAGAAGAAAGGTGAGTGGGTAGGCTCATACGATGGTTCGAAGTTTACGCCTAAGGCAGGTACTTCTTCTGTTCAGGTGTTGCAGCCAGGAACCTATACATTCTTTGTCTTCAGCGATCACTTGACATACAAGGACGGTAAGATTATTATCGACATAAATAAGGGTTCTGTCAATGCACTCTTTAACAATCAGCAAGTAACAATCCTTGCGCAAAAGAAACAACAAGTTGATTTCCATCTCGTTTCACCATACGCAAGGGTGAGAATGAAGATCAATGGTTTCTCAAGTCAGGCTTTCGAGGGTTCTATCAATGGTGCATTAAAGTATAATGCAGCTGCTGCAAATGATGCAGGTGGCGTTAAAGCAACCTGTACTATTGACCCTGCTGCGGGAACGGCTAATTATGCTAACGTGACGCAGGCAGGTCAGCTTAAATATCAGCATTTTACTAATAATGTTGAGGGCCCTCAAGAGAATGGCGTCGTAAAGACATCTTACATTATCACTCCAGAAGATGCTGGCGTTTACTTCTTGGCTCAGACACGCTTGAATAAGTTGTCATTCCAGTTTGCTTCAGAGGCTTCTGGTACTATCTACAAGAAGCCAGTTGCTAACAGGGTGCTTCCTCTTAATCTCTCGGACGTAGAGTTGAAGATCGGAACAAGCTATACGATTTCACAGACTATCTATTATTCTGCAGACTATCTCTTCAGTGATGGAACAGTAGGTACATTGGTTCCTAACTTGAAAGCAGGACGCACACCAGTAGCACTTGTCGTTGATAAAACTCGTAAGGTATGTATGGGCCTCAATGAAATTAGAGAAAAGCAGTGGGCAACAAGTGTTGGTGTACAATGTAAGCAAAACGAGAATCAAGACGAAAGTGGCTTGAGAGCGACTATTGCAAGATATGATGGTTATGACCAGACATGGAAAAAAGGCGTTACATATGGAATTCCATTGCCTAACTACTCTTGTAAGGCGGATAAGTGGCAGTGTCCAGCCTTTAACGCTATGAAAGATTTAGGCGAAGTTGGTGGTAATAAGTGGTATGTACCTGGTGCTGGTGAGTGGGATTCTGCTCTCAAGTATCTTGGAATAGATGATCCAGCACATGGTTTCGGCTTCAGTAGTCAAGAAACAAACGCATGGGGTGGCAGCTTGGGATATCGTCTTCAGGAGGTTCTCTTCTATCAGGCAGGTGGAGTTCCATTGACAGAATGGTATTGGGCCGCTAACGATTGGAAAACAGATAATAAGCATAAAGGTATCACTGTAACAGCAGGTGCTGATGGTGCACATTTTGGTGGTGCACGTAAGACAGATAAAACCAAAGTTAGACCATTTATCAACTACTAAGCGTAATCCTTACGAGGATACATTAATCAAGAAAGTAGAAACTTAGAATTATATTTTATGAATAAGATAGAAGCAAAGAAAAGTTACTTAAAGCCAAGTGTAACATTGGTACACGTTGAGGCTGAGAGTATGATTTGTAACAGCGTACAGCCTGGTCAGATTCAGAAAAAAGATTTTGAAGACGGAGGCGAGCACAAGGCAGAGGATGTTGAGTGGTAGAATATCACAATAGATCAACCTCCAAAGATAGTGTAAATTCAACTGTATCGAGTCTCTAACCATTTATCTTTCCTTATTTGGCGGAGGACGTGTCAAAATGCAAATACTTTTTTGATAACAGTACAGTTTGAAATAATTCATTGAAAAAGACCATTTCTATACTCGGTTTTGAGTAAAGAAATGGTCTTTTCTTTGCTTTTAGGAGCATCTGCTTATAGTTATTAATTTATATTTTAAGCCCCTCCAGTCAGATAAAGAACTTTCAATTCAAAGTTATGTAATCTCAAGACCTTGCCCATTGCTATTATTAAGAAAGTAAACATGTAGATTTAGGGCCTTCAGCAATTTGGAGTGATACCTTTTGAGATTAGAACTTTGAAGAAAGGTCACACAGAGCAAAGGAGAACACGGAGGTTTTATATAGTTGTAATCGTTAGGCACAGAGGCACCGTTGGTGTGTGGAGGAACAGAGGATATCTGCGAGTTTTATTAATACTTTGGGCTACTTCATTACAAAGCAGTGGTTTGCAAGATTATTACTAAAGTTATCAGCAACACGTACACTACGACTCTGTCGCTCTTTGTGCCTTCGGCACCTCCGTGATATTGTCTTTATGCTTTCACCTCCGTGTTCTCCTTTGCTCTGTGTGCCTTTTATTTTATATGTAATAGGCTTACTTAATCACTCCATATTTCGGAAGAACCTTTCTTTCTTCATGGCTGTTATGTTCAGTATGTGCATTTCGCAGGAGAAGATACAGGAAGCGAAATTCTTAACGAAAGGCAGATGCGGGGAAGTCTGTGTTCGATACTACCTAAGTTGGAGAGTTTTGTAAAAGATGCTATTGTAACTTCACGTCCAATGCCTGTGAGTATGCTACGAGAACAGATTGTGTTTAACTACCCAGAACTCGCACTTAGAGAGCTACTGATGAATGCTTGTATGCATCGTGATTATCAATCAAATATGCCTATAAGAATTTATCAATTTAGCAATCGTATAGAGATTCTCAATGCTGGAGGCTTATATGGGGAGGCTCGTCCAGAAAATTTCCCTACGGTAAATGATTATCGTAATCCTATTATTGCAGAGGCTATGCGTGGTATGAAGTATGTTAATATGTTTAACCGTGGTATTCAGCGTGTAAAAAATATGCTAAGGGAGAATGGAAATCCAGACCCTATCTTCAATGTCGGTAAAGTAACTGCTTTCGAGGTGACAATACAGCCATCTTTGTCACTTAACTTAGTCACTGATGGAGAAAAAGTGACTAAGTCTGTGACTAAGTCGGCAGAGGTAATGAATGAGGTTATTGCCTTGTGTCAACAGCCTAAAAGTCTTACTGAAATTATAACCCATTTGGGACTAAAACATCGTAACAATGCTAAAAGTCGCTATATTGACCCATTGATAAAAGGTGGATTTCTTGAGATGACAATACCTGATAAACCCAATAGTAGGAATCAGAAGTATATAAGTGTATTATCTTAGTCACTTAACTTAGTCACTGATGGAAAAAATGACTAAGTCAGCTGAGATCTCAGAAAGCCCACTTAGCTTAATCTGCCCCCTTAGTGAGAGTCAAAATGTAAATACTGTTTTCGAATTTCTTTTCAAGTAGACAAGTGAACGAGTTGCTTGTGAAGTAGACATGGTAACATGAGAACAAATTTCTTCTTTATTACAAGCAACTCGTTCACTCCTCCACTTACCTTGTTACTCTGTCTTTTTCGCAAGCAACTTGTTCACTCGTCTACTTGTTCACTCGTCCACTTACTATGTTACTTTGTCTTTGATACAAGCAACTTGTCTACTTGTCCACTCGTTCACCATGTGTTTATATATGTTAAATAATAAATTTTATGTAAGTATTATAAGTATTTAAGTTGTTTGAAAGATAGGTGTCATTAGACCAATCTAATCGTTCGAGCACTGAGGGGAGGTATAACAGACTACTTATAAGGGCGTTAGGAAGACGAGGACAAAGGAGGACGGCCCTGTGAGTTAGACTGTTATTGCTCGGAGAAAGCTAAAGGATGTGAACAAGAAAACCTAAATCGGTTACACCTTATTATATATATATAGGGGTGAGCAGATGAAAACTTCAAATAGAGAGAAGGAGTAAGTAAAGATTACTACTCATTCGAAAGCGAAGGAAAGGTTTAACAGGAGTAAGCAGACAAGGACCTCTTATATAAGATAGGAGCAAGCGAACAAGGACTTCTGATGTAGCGGAGTAAGCCGTTGAGGACTTCTAAGAGAAAGAAAGACGAGACAGCAGCAGACTACTGACATCGACCCAATTAACAAGAAAAAATTAGGAAAGTAATAAATAAAAGTTTAAAACCTAAACCTGATGAGAATCTTTAAAGAATCAAAGCAGAAGCATCTGTACTTCTCGGCTGCCTTTGCTCTATCATTAGCATTGGCACCAACAGGTGTCTACGCGGGTACAAACACCAGCACTGCAGTACAGGCAGTACAGCAGAATGGTAATCACAAAGTGACCGGTCGTGTCGTTGACTCAACCGGCGAACCGCTCATTGGTGCTACCGTCCTCGTTGAGGGTACCACTAATGGCACAGTAACGGATATTGATGGTAACTATACCCTCAATACCACAGCAAACGCGAAGCTCGTCTTCTCTTACATCGGTTATGCTGCACAGACCATCCCTGTTGGTGGTAAGGGTACGATCGACGTGACATTGAAGGAAGAGGCAAACACCATGAACGAGGTAGTTGTTACCGCCATGGGTATTCAACGCAAAGAAGAGTCTTTGACATACGCAACACAAAGAGTAAAGGCAGAAGATCTCATGAAGGTGCAGGACCCTAACGTTGCTAACTCACTTGAAGGAAAAGTATCTGGTCTGACCATTACACCAAGTGCTGGTGGTGCAGGTGGTTCTACGAAGATTGTACTTCGTGGTGCTAAGTCAATTCTTGGTAACAGTTCACCACTCATCGTAGTCGATGGTGTTCCTATGACTAATGATGCACGTGGTAATCATGATATGAACAGTCAGAGTAAGGATATTACCTATGCAGGTATGTCAGAAGGTTCTGACCCATTGTCATTGATTAACCCAGACGATATCGAGTCTATCAATGTCCTCAAGGGTGCTAATGCTGCTGCGCTTTACGGTTCTGTAGCAGCTAATGGTGTTGTGATGATTACTACCAAGCGCGGTCGTGAGGGTAAACTGGACATCAATGTAACATCTAATATAACCTTTGACACCCCATTGCTTACTCCAAAGATTCAGAATACATACGGTGCTACAATCAATGGTAACACTGTCCAGGCAGATGGCTGGGGTGCAAAGATTGGTTCATTGACAGACAATCAGCTGACAATGAGCTCACCACTTGATTCAAAGAACTTTGGTGCAGGTGCAATGCACAATATTTATCTTCGCAACTATACAGAGGATGAAGTGAAAGATTTCCTCCGTACAGGTGTAACTACGAATAACTCAGTATCTCTCTCTGGCGGTACAGAGAAGATGACAACATACTTCTCTATGGCGAACAGCCATGCAAAGGGATTGTTCCGTAACAATAACTATAATCGTAATACTTTCAGCTTGCGTCAGAACTATCGTTTCTTCAATCGTCTGAAGGTTGATTTGTCATTGAACTACGCACAAACTATTACTCGTAATCGTCCTGGTGGTGGTACCGTTGGTAATCCTCTTTATCATCTCTATCTTACTCCACGCAATGTGAGTCTTGGTTACTATCGTGATAATTATGTGACTGACAATGCTACATGGATGAGTCGTGAGGGAAGAGAATATTATGAGCTTGGTTCAGGTGGTTATAATTTAGTTAAGGGTTCTACACAGCTAACTGGTCCACGTCAGAACTGGGTGTTCATGAACTCAGCTAATAATAATCCATATTGGCTTATTAATATGAACAATAATAAGCAGACAGAAGACCGTATCTGGGGTACTCTTTCTGCTAATGTAGATATCTATGACGGTTTGACTTTCCAGGCACGTGTGAACTATGACCACACTCGTTATACTTCAACCAGTCGTCGTTATGCAACAACATTCCTCCCTGCAGGAATGGATGATTATGGCCATTTCTGGGATACAAGTTCAAAGACAACAGAGCTGTACATTGACTACCTGCTGAGCTATAATAAGAAGTTTGGTGATTATGATGTGTCTGGTTCTGCAGGTTGGGTAGGTCACACCATTAAGGGTGAATATAAGGGTACAGACGTAGAGGCTACCTATATCGATCGTAACCTTCAGAAGTTACCATCACGTGTAAACTACTTTGATACAAGTGCTGGTGGCATGGGTGGTACAAGCAGTTCTAAGTCATCTAACTGGGATCGTGCATGGCTTGCTACAGCACAGTTAGGTTGGAAAGAGACCGTTTACTTTGATGCTTCTTATCGTCGCGACTGGTATCGTCCATTCCGTTACTTCAAGCTGAGTGGTATTTCAGATACTGACAACTATGGTTACTTTGGTGTTGGAGCAAACGCTATAGTCTCTAAGCTCGTTAAATTACCAGAAGTAATTAACTATTTGAAGTATCGTGCTTCTTATTCAGAGGTAGGTAACTCTATCCCTAACTTTGCTTATGACGCTGTAACAGAGAATCTTCAGACTGGTGCTATCATTGGTAGTAACTACTCTCAGTTTGTTGATCCACGCCCAGAGAAGACACGTTCTTTCGAGACTGGTATTGAGTCACTTTGGTTCAATAACCGTTTGAGTTTCGACCTTACCTATTATCATGCTGTAATGAGTAACCTCTATATGACAGTCGGTACTGGTACAGGACTTACAAAGAACTTAAATTCTGCTAAGATACGTAATCAAGGTATAGAGATGACCATTGGTTATGACTTCAAGCCATTCAGCTGGCTGCGTTGGCGCACTTCTTATAACCTCTCATACAACAACAACAAGATTCTTAAGACTGCTTATGATGAGCAGGGCAAAGAACGTAAGATAGAGCAGGTTGTTGGTGGTGTTCACGTCAGATATGCAGAAGGAGGCTCAATAGGTGATATGTATGTTCCTGATTACGACCGTGATGCAAATGGTCATATCAAGTTGAATACCCTTGGTCAGCCACAGTTCGACAAGAGCGGTAAGTTGGTATATGCTGGTAACATGAATGGTAACTGGCAGATGGGTTGGAGCAACACCTTCACATGGAAGGAGTTCAATCTCTCATTCCTCATCAATGGTCGTATTGGTGGTAAGGTTATTAGCCTTACAGAGCAGAAGCTTGATTACTATGGTTTCTCTGAGCGTACAGCAAATGCACGTTTGAATGCTGAGAAGAATAACATCGTGGCAACCAACTATGGTAATGTTCCTGGTATTGCACTTAATGATGGAAGTGGTAACATCGTTCCTATCCAAGGTTACTATCAAGCTCTTGGTTCAGCAGAAGGTCCTGCAGACTATATTTACAATGCAACAAACTTCCGTCTGCGTGAACTCTCATTGGGTTACACTTTCCGCAATCTCTTTGGTATGAATAAGAACCTTTCACTGTCATTCATTGGCCGTAACTTGTTCTTCTTCTACAAGGATGCTCCAACAGACCCAGATGTGTCTCTTTCAAGAACCAATGGTTTGGGCGGTTTCGAGGTGTTCAATACTCCTTCAACACGCTCTTATGGCTTCTCAGTAAAAATGAACTTCTAAACTAACGATTAAAACCAAACGACAATGAAAGTAAAAAATATTGGAAAGATCCTTGCACTCTCTGTTGCTGGCTTCATGCTGCACTCTTGTCTGGATTTCGACGTTACTGGTGCTGAGTTTAGCGCAACAACAAAGAATGAAAAGAAAGTCATTCGTCAAGGTAAGGTTGACTCCATTAACTATAAGGTTACTATTACACAAGAGCAGTATAATAACTTGTATAGAAAGATAGAGACTAACCTGAAGACTGCGTTTAGTGGTGTGTATGCTATTCGTGGTGGTAAGAATGGTACGCCTCCTGTTTCACATGCTTACCAAGCTCTGACTTCACTATGTCAGGATGCTTATGCGCAGTATGGTGTTGTTCCTCACGTTAACTATCCTTATTCAGGAATTAACATGGTGTCATCTTCTGCTATTGATCCAAAAGCTTATGGAGGTGCTTATGGACAGTATCAGTTGGCAACAAAATCAATAGTGCCATTGTTGAACATGGAAGAAGTTGATTCTTTGCCAGAGGTTAAAGCTACTTATTTGCTTTTCTACAATTTCGCTTGTATTGAAAGTGCTGATAACTATGGTCCATTGCCATATCAAGATATCAAGACCAATAAGCAGGATCACCCTTTCACTTACGATAATTTAGAGACTATCTATAATACAGTTGAGGCAAATATCGACTCTATTGTAAAGTGTTATGAATATTATGAGGCTAATCGTCCAGCTTGGTATAAGCAGGAGATGCAGACCATCCTTGCAGCAAACACCAAGTGTTGTCTACAAGCACAGAATTCTTACCCGAACCTTGATGTCTTGAAGCGTTTCGCTAACTCTTTGAAGCTTCGTATGGCTATGCATATTGTGAAGGTTAATCCAGAGAGAGCAAAGCAGTGGGCTGAGGAAGCTGTAGCAAGTGGCGTTATTGAAACAGAAGACCAAGAGATAGGATTTATCAACTCTGTAACAGGAGGTGGTAACCCTTTGGTTGAGATTTGGAATTCATGGTCGGATACGCGTCTTGGTGCTGGTTACGAGCAGGTTCTTCGTGCTTACAACCATCCATTCCTTAATATGTTGTTTGAGAAGAACACTCGTATTGTTAACGCTAAAGAGCCAAATAACACTCTTGAGGCAGGGACAAAGGTTTGTGGTATCTTAGCTGGTGCTCATGTAGGACAGGAACAAGGTTCTACTTCTAACCCTTATAATGGTTTCTCTCAGTTGAACCCTAAGGCTATGGGTAGTGCTCCTCTCTATCTGATGAAGCTCTCTGAGGTATGTTTCCTTCGTGCTGAGGGTGCTGTACGCGGCTGGAATATGGGCGGAACAGCAAAAGACTTCTATGAGAAGGGTATTCGTGAAGCGAACGTTATCGATCGTACGTTACAGCATAGATCACTTCGCCAGAAATATGAGAATGCCGTTGATAATTACTTAACAATCGAAAGCGCAACTCCATTCACTTACGTTGACCCAACTGGTAATGATGCTGATCGTGTAAGTCAGATTACTGTTGGTGTGAAATGGAACGAAAGTGACTCAAAGGAGACAAAGCTTGAGAAGATTATCACTCAGAAGTATATCGCAGGCTTCCCGAACAGCCTTGAGGCATGGGTTGACCTTCGCCGTACAGGTTATCCACGTTTATTCAATATGTTGAATATGGCTGATGGTGATGGTTCTTTGTCTGATGGTGCAATGGTTCGTCGTCTACCATTCCCAGGTAGTACCGATGATGCAACACTAAAAGAAATTAACGAGACAGGTTTGAAGGCACTTGGAGGTCCAGATAAGCAGGGAACTCGTCTCTGGTGGGATGTGAATGCTCCAAACTTCTAAAGTAAGATACAGATATTCCATCTCGGTTCTTTGAAAGAGAACTGAGGTGGAATAACTTACATAATAATAATAAAATAACAACGAAAACCAATTTATTATGAAGAAGAAATCTACTCTGGCAGCGCTCTTTATAGCAGCAATGTTGAGCGGAAATCCTTTTGCTGCTAATGCGCAGAATTATAACTTCAAGAATGTAGACTGGACCAGGATGGTTGAGGTCTTTGCTACTGCTATGGAAAATGGTAAGCAGTATCCAACTGACCAAGAGATAATGGCTATTGGTATCTCAAGAGCAGACTTGGAGTTTATGCGTTCGCATGTTAAGCAGCGTACACGTGTAGACAATAGTAATCGTCTGTTGTCTAATACTTATGCTGGTCGTAAACTGTGGATGAATACCCCAATGGGTAGCGGTTCTGGTGGTGATGCTGGTTACCCAACTGGTAGTTTCCATAGTGATGTATTCTCTTTGTGGAACTATACAGCAATGTGGGGATCATGGAACCATGGTATTGGTCAGGTTCCTGGTTCATGGACTGATGCTGCACACAAGAATGGTTGTGACATGTTAGGCGGTACTGTATTCTTTGATGCATCACACAATGACTGGGCTGCATATCATGTATGGAAGAAGTACTCTACTGAAACTTCTAACAACGCTGCTGTAGCATATAAGAACTTTAAGTATGTTAAGCCATTAGTAAACATGCTTCGCTATTTTGGCGTCGATGGTATCAATATCAACTGGGAGGCAGGCTCTCCTGTATCAAGTATGGAGTTCCACAAGGCTTGTTACGCTTATGCTAAAGAGACAAACTTCAATAACTTCCATATTGGTCTTTATACTGTAAGTTCTTCATTGAGCGATGGTAATGTTGCTGCCCACTATGCAGATCAAGATCAGCAGGCTTGTGATGCTATGTTGAATTATGGTGGAGAGAACTCTATCTCATATAGCCAGCAGGTTGCAAAACGTCATAATCCTACTTTGGGAGCTTCTGGTGTATGGCAGGGCTTCTGGATTGTAGGTATGGATAAGGACTGGGAAGCCTTAGATGAAGGTCCAGAGGTGAACATTTGTCTCTGGGGTGAGCATAAGGATAGCCGTTTCTGGAGTTATAACTCTGGTGCTGGTGCAATGAATCAGCAGGCTAACTATCAGGCATTCTTAGAGCGTGCATTCTCTGGTGGTAACCGAAACCCATTGAATAGACCAACTGTTAATGAATATGGAAACAAGATGGAGTGGTCTGGTACTACACCTCCATTGTCAACCTTCGCTGGATTCTCTACTTGGATTCCTGAGCGTTCAACAGTTCAAGGTAAGTTCCCATTTGCTACAAACTTCAACCTCGGTAATGGTGACCGTTACAACTATCGTGGTAAGATGGCTTCAGGTGCTTGGTATAATATGTCTGCACAGGATGTTGTTCCTACTTATCGTTGGTTGGTTGTTAAGGAAGGTCAGATGGCACCAAGCAATGCGCTTACAGTAAACTTCTCTCATGAGGATTCTTACATTGGTGGTTCTTGCTTACAGTTGCAGGGTGATGCTTCACAGGCTACTGACGTAATTCTTTATAAGACAGCTATTACTCCAAACGATGCTGCTAACTACGCTTTGGTTTCTATCAAGGGTGCTGGCGATCGTTCTGAAGGTACAGTAGAGAGCAATCTCTATCTTATTCTTGAGGTGAATGGTGCTTGGAGAGAATATAAGGTACCAAACAACACAGGTAAGTCTTGGCAGGAGCATCGTATTGCATTGAACCTTGGTACAACAGATAAAATTACTAAAGTTGGTTTCCGTGTTAAGGGTGGTGCATCTAACTATAATATGTATGTTGGTTCATTAGAACTTAATGATGGTAACAAGGTTACTCCAATAGCGATAAAAGACTTGAATGTAGTCAAGACAAACGAGACACCTTCTGCAATGGACTTGAAGTTGGATTGGAGTGTTAATGCTATTGCTAATGCATACGGTCTTGTTTACAACGATGATGCAAATATCGACCATTTCGAAATTCTTTTCAAGGATGGTGCGAATGGTAAAGTTTCTGAGGTAGGTCGTACCTCACAGTGGGCTACTTTCATTCCTGCGTTGAATGTGAAGACAGCTACAGAACCTTATATCGGTGTTGTTGCTGTATCTAAGGACTTGAAGACTCATTCTGATATTCTTTGGCAGCCTCTTGTGAAGAATGCTTCTGCAGAGGAAGATCCATTCGGTACTTATGGTCAGTCATCTCTTGATGTAAATGGTGAAGGATGGAAAACAGCTCTCAAACTTCGTGGTGTTGAGCGTTTCAGAACATCAGGTGCAGTAGAGGATATTGACTTCCAGCAGACTTATGATGAGTTTAAAGCAGCTAACCAGAATGGTAACGCTAAGTACTTGAATTATCTCCATGTTAAGAATAAGACTTTAAAGGTTAGACAGGGTCAGACCATCACTTTCAAATTGAAGGGCTTTAACGGTGCTGAGCTTAATGGTGGTACAAGCAAGGATGACTGTCGTTACTGCTTTGTAGGTGGATGGATGGACTTTGATGGAAGTGGTACATTCAACTATGGTAAGGGTGTTAAGGAGCAGCCATTGTGGTTGCCATACTACGATAATACTATTCAGGGACAGGCTGAATATCAGTTTGATAATTCAACAAAGGATGGTACAGAGCCTTATGGCGAGCGTGTATTCCGTCATGGTTCACTCCGTAAGGGTAACCTCACTTTGGTAGCTGGCGATGGTCTGTCAGGTACTATCGAGATTCCTGCAGATGCTCACGTTGGTAAGAGCCGTCTCCGTATCGTTTACTCTGACGCTTGGTTCCCAGGTCAGTTTACCCCAACTGCTAACAATAATAAGGGTTACACCTTGGATATTGATGTAGAGATTGTTGGTGACGAGTCAATTCAGCGTGGCGAGAAGGACCTTCATGATAAGGGCGCTTTGGAAGACTGGAATGTAGTCACAGATATTACTGAGGTTGCTACTGATAATTCAGGTTCAGTACAGGTCGTAAATGGTAACTTGGTATTTAAGGGCGTTCAGTCAGCTACTATCTACACTGTTGATGGCATGTTGGTAAGAACTCTTACTAAGCCAACATTTATTCGTGGTAATGAACTTGGTAGAGGCGTATTCCTCATTAAGACTGGAGCTAACAAGACAACGAAGGTTATTTTATAACAAGACTGTTGGCTCAAAATAGTAATTAAGAAATTGTTTATGAGCCAGGGCTGAAGATACTTATGTATCCTCAACCTTGGCTCTTTGACTTTATTAATAATATAACCTAATAGATAATAGAAGATTTCTTATTGAGGTCTTCAATTACTTTACTAAAAACTTATTATTTATGAAAAAGAAAACTTTACTTCTTGCAGCACTGCTTAGTTTAGGTGCGCTCAATGCAAGTGCAAAGGACTTCTATGAGTTCGACAATGTTACGGCACAGGCGGTCCTTAATTTGTTCTTGCACGCAAAGGAAGAAGGCCGTAAGTATCCTACTTTAGAGGAGTTCCAGAGTATTGGTATTTCTGCTGCTGACATCGAGTTCATCCGTTCTCATGTTCGTCGTAGTGAACTGGTTAATCCAGACGACCATCTCTACCCTGATCTCTATAAAGATCGTCAGGTGTTTATGTGTACTCCTATGGGTAATGGCTCACAGGGTTCTCACGGTTATCCAAGTAACGACTTTGGTAAGACAGATGTATGGACCATGTGGAACTATACCGCAAGCTTTGGTTCATGGAACCATGGGTTCTTCCAAGCTCCAGGTTCTTGGGCTGATGCAGCACATAAGAATGGTGCTCGTCTGATGTCTGGTCAGATGTTCTTTGAGGAGGCTTTTGGTGGTGCCAGTGATGCACCATGGGTAAACTTTATCGCTCAGAAAGATGACTCAGGCCACTATAAGTACGTTGAGCCAATGATTAATGCACTCTTGTATTTTGGACATGATGGTATCGTTTACAACTGGGAGGCAAGCAGATATGATAATGCTGATGTTGTTGCATTCCACAAGGAACTCTACAAGAAGGCTAAGGAATGTAACTTCACAGGTTATGGTTCTGTGATTTATACATTGAACTCAAGTCTTGGTGCAACACAGGCTGCCTATATTTACGGAACAAAAGCGGAACCTATTCATGAAGTGTTCTTGAACTATTCTGGTGGTGCTATTACTAATGCGGCAGAATCTTCTTACAACTATGCACAAAATGTAGCAGGTGATGCAAGCCGTCTTTACGCTGGTGTACATATTGCTCGTATAGGAAATCGTAACTGGGAGGAGTTGGATTACGTAAATAATATCAATCTAATCTGTTGGGGTGAGCACACAAGCAATCAGCTTTATTCTCACACAACTGGTAGTACCGATGCTCAGTGGCAGACAAACTATCAGACAATGCAGGAGAATTTCTTCTCTGGTGGTAATGGTAATCCAGCTAAGTTGCCTACTGGCGACGCTGATGAGGCTTCATACGGTGACCTTCTGCAGTCGTTCCCTGGTATAGCAAAGTGGATGCCTGAACGTTCTACAGTAAGTCGTACTTTCCTTACAAACTTTAATGTTGGTAATGGTGAGTACTACTATGATAAGGGTGTACAGACAACTGTTGGCGGTTGGTATAACATGTCAGCACAAGATATTGTTCCGACTTACCGTTGGTTGATTTATGAAGCAGGTACAACTACAGTGAATAATCTTCTTAAAGCATCGTTCACTCATGAGGATGCTTATGTAGGTGGTTCTTGCTTAAAGCTGAACGGTCCTGCTGTTGGTAATGGCGCTGATGTTGTTCTTTACAAAACAGGTATCTCTGCTACTGCACAGACTAAGGCTAAGATTGCGGTTAAGGCACTCTCTGGTGATGCTGAACTTTCATTGCTTGTTCGTGCAGGTAATGAATGGAAGACATACGCAATCAATCCTATTGGCTCGTCTTGGAGTGAGGTAGAACTCAACCTGAATGACTTGGCTGGTAAGAAGATCGAACGTATCGGTTTCCGTGTAAAGGGTACTGCTAATTTGTTAGTTGGTAAGCTCGAGGTGAATAATGGTGAGACAGTTCAGCCTGCAAGTATCAAGGAGTTTGTTTCTGCAGAATCTGTTTCTGAGACCGATAATGATGTCACCTTGAAACTTTACTGGACTGTTGATGGTCAGGTTGACGAGTATGGTCGTTCTTTCAATGATGATAATAAGATTGACCACTTCGAAATCTTTATGAAGAAGAATGGTCAGGCTGTAGAGGTTGGTCGCACTTCTCAGTGGGCTACTATCGTTTCACATCTTCCATTGTCAGCTGGTCAGTCTATGGAGGTTGGTGTTCGTTCTGTGTCAACAGACTTGAAGACCGCTTCTAATATTGTATGGCGTACTGTCCAGAAGGGTAATGCTGATGAGGTTATTAACCCAGCGGATACAACGGGTCAGGGCCCTCACTATCAGGTGAATTTCAATAAGAGAGCTCCACATGAGCGTGAAGATCGCTACGTAATGCACGTTGGTATCTATGAACATGATCCTGCAACACGTGCAGACAAGAACTTGCAGCAGTATCCTGATAATGATTTGACAGCCCGTATTACAAAGCAATTCTATTTGGATAAGACTGATGAAATTGTGTTCAATATGACAGCTGGTGAGACTTATCGTCCATACCTCTCTTATCATGGTCTGTGGATGAGCGGTTACGCTTTCATCGACTGGAATAATGATGGTAAATTCTCTACTGATGGATTCTCTTTTAGTGAGGGCTGGAATGCTACTCCACAGAGAACTGATGATTGTGAACTCGTAAGCTTCTCTGCTCATAGCAAGGATGACTATAGTTGGTATAACAGTAATGGTAGATACTTTGATAAGGGCTCACAGTTCCCTAAGGATGATAACATCAAGAACTGGATGGGTTACTTTAAGGTTCCTGAGAACATTACTCCGGGTCTTTATCGTATGCGTTTCAAGCTCGACTGGAAGAATCTTGATGCTGGTGGTAGCGACGAAATTCGTAAAGATGGTGGTGACATCGTTGATGTTCTCGTAAACGTACAGGCTCCTAATGCTAAGGTTAAGGTCGGTGCTAAGACTGAGCATGGTAAGGCAGAAGTTGGTGCGCAGCAGCTCACAGAGGCTATGAACTACTCTGCAGAACCTAATACTGAGTTGAAGGTGATGTTGACTCCTGAAACTGACTTCTCTGTTGGCGGTGTTGCTATTAAGTATGGTTACAACCTCGATAATGAGAAGGGCGTAGATGCTGTTGGTAACCGTCAGTGGTGGTCTGAGATTGTTAAGACAACTGATAGAGAGTACACAATCCCAGCTAAGGCTATGATGGGCAATGTATTGCTTACTCCTGCGTTCATCTCAGCAAATGCTATTAATGCTGTTCAGGTGACTCCAGCAGAGGCTGAGGCAAATGACATTTACAACCTTAATGGTCAACTTGTTCGTCGTGCTGGTAGCAAGCGTCAGTTGCCACATGGTGTATATGTGATGAAGGGTCGTAAGGTTATCCTCTAAACGTTTGTTTGATATCAGCTTTTATCGCTGATAATTATATTTTAGCGGACTGAAGAGAAGGTTACAAATGCTATACCTTTTGTTTCAGTCCGCTTTTTTTGTGTCTTTGGGGGAGGTCTGATAGGGGGAAAGGTTGCTCGAGCGATATGATAATGATAGAGGGTGGTGCTGTCTTTGACTCATTGTTTACCTCCTTTTAGTAGCTATTGGCTCAATGGAGGTGCCCCTCTCTGGGTTCTACACGTAGGCAAAAGGATTCTGTTCTTCCGTAATGTCTGTATGAATAAAAGATTTAAGGTTCTTGCATAGATGGTCTTCTTACCTTAATTGGCTTTCTTACCTTATATCTTGGATGCTCTCATATTTATTTTTTCATTTGCGAGCTTACCTCCTTCTCAACAATATTTGTGTGTGGTTTACGTTACTATGATGTGTAATATTCATTAATACGGTGTTTCTTCTTGTAAGGAGAAAGGAAGGATGGTCACCCATTCTAATGAATGAATACCTCTCATAACAGCGTTTCGTATGGTTTGCGTTACTCTAACCTACTTCTTTTAGTAAGCTTTGAGGGATATCATGATATTCTTTCCTCTTCTTTCTGGGTAGGGCACTGAGGTTGTGCCTATTATATTTACTATTATGGAAATAATCACTCAATCAAATTACAAGACGACGACGTGGGAGGGTGGGGTTACACGTCAGGTGTTTATATCACCTGCTGATGGTGATTTGTCGGCACGGTGTTTTGACGTGCGTATCTCTTCGGCCATCATTGACAACGTGGAGAGCGAGTTCTCTGACTTCTCTGGTTTCACACGGTATATCCTACCTTTGGAAGGTGAGATTACACTGATAAAAGATAATCAACGTATTGTGCTGTCCCACAATGCTCTGTATGAGTTTGAAGGACACGAACGTGTCTGTTCGGAGAATACGCCGGGTGCAGTGGACTTCAATGTCATTGTGCGCCATGGTGTGACTGTCGATGCTCGTATCTTGTCAGACCAATCCTTCGTTGACAGCCCTCGCACGATCCTCTTTGCCCTTGAGGATTGCTGCGTCAATGCCATTCCCATCCACCGGCACGATACTGTCCTTCTCGATGACCCTTTCTCCTTAGAAGGTAAGGCGGTCGTGGTGAGGGTAGGGGGATAATGTGGCCTCACCCCCAACCCCTCTCCGAATGGCGAGGGGCGTAGTATGTGAGGTTACCCCTATTGGGCTGCTTGTATGGGGCGTGGTGAGGTCTTTTTCTCACGCTGATGAGGTTTTTTCTCACAGAGCGCACAGAGTTCACTGAGCCTTTTTGCGCACGTTTCGAGCCCATGAGGAGGTGGCCCCTCCCCCAACCCCTCCCCCGCAGGGAGGGGCGTAGTATGTGAGGTTACCCCTACAAGACTGCCAACAAAGAACATAATGAAGCCTACATCCTTTTTATAGGGGTATCTCGGTGATTACGCCCCTCCCTTTTGGGGAGGGGACGGGGGAGGGGCCA
>FLSB01288618.1_pt1 | contig 24752 bp, 28 predicted proteins | sample 1550551 | NCBI WGS metagenome assembly FLSB01 (sample SAMEA4031774, study PRJEB14383) | metagenome | biome: human; feature: oral; material: saliva | place: Philippines | collected 2014 | reverse complement strand
GTGGTCATCACCGGATGGTATCATACTAATCGATGAAATTGAAAAGTCATCACGACCCGCCATAAATACATTACTACAAGTATTGGACGATGCCAGATTAACTGCTGCTAACAATCCTAACCGTATCATATCATTCACAGGAAATATCATTTTCATTACAACAAACCTTGCGAGTGAAGTTTACCAGCATAATAAAAAATTCGCGAATGCAGATGATGAAATTGATATCGAAGTTATTTATAAAGCACTAGCCGATGATGAACGATTTGAAACAGCCGTATTAGGACGTTTAGATGATATTGTTCCATTTATGTCATTACCAGAAGATGCCATGACAAAAATCGCACAACGAGAATTGGATGTCAACCTTGACATGGTTCGCACTAACAAACGTAGGATTCTGGTATCCCCTAATATTATTCCCCACATTGTAAAAGATAGAACAAGTCAAGATTCAGAACGAGGTGGGGCTCGTGATGCGAAACGTAACGTGAAATCGCTAGTCCTACAAAAAATAGCTCATTATCTAGCTGATGAACCGGAAGAAAGGCCAATCATACTATACTTACAAGGAAAGGCACGTTATTTACACAAATCAGTTGTTGACCCATTTAGTGCTGATGTTGCTATCAAAGAATGTCACCCACAAGAAATTGTCGATTATTGGTTACGACAATTACGAACCAAACTAAATATAAATATCATCGACAAAGGTATTTTCGTACCTGATGATTGGACCAGTGAATATTTTGCTCGTTCAATTGTCGCTCAAACCCATAAAGGTATTCGTATGTTGAAAACTCATGTAGAAGAAGAAAATATATGGATTGGTCCAGCATAATAAAAAATCCCATCAATCGATGGGATTTTTGTATGATGAAATAATATGAGAAAATGAGGATTGACCCTCATTTTATAATTCTTCAAACTGGACGCCAGCTTCTCTAGCATTGTTATAAAAGTTTTTCATAACCGTATCAACATCTTTCTCCAACTGAGTCCACTCACTATCATATCGCATCAATTCATCTTCTTTTTGCTCAATGATTGCATTCAACTCTGCAATGATGCTGTCTTTTTCACTCACTAGTTCTTCAGCCTCTCGAATTCGATTATTATATTCCTCACGGTCAAATCGTTCTATATCGAGTTGTTTTTCAAGTTCTTCGTTGCGAACCCTCAGCTGGTCAACTTCGGATTTTAATTTACCCATATTCTCGTCATCCACTTTCTTTTGATTAGAAAGTGTATTGAGATTAGATTCCATCTCATCCATCAATTGTGTGAATTCATTAATACGTTGGTCAACAACCTGACCTTTTTGCATCGCTTTATTCAACTCACCATTCTCACTATTCAGATGTTCGAGCTGTTGCGACAATTCATTCTTTTCAATTGTCAAATCGTCATTGGCACGAAGTGTTGTAGCCAAGTCACCAGCATAAGCTGCGATAACATCAGATGAATCTTCTGCATTTGTCACTTCAGTCCACTTTTCTCGCTTCGCGCTTTTAATATCTAGAACATCCAATTCGACGACATCACCTTTGCGAATTTCGTCTTCTTTAACCCCGATTGCGGTAAGGTTTTGTAAAGTGTTCATATTATCCATTACAGATTAAATCTGTCCCTTTCTAATAATTAATTACAACGCAGCCGCAAGCGGTGTTGTAAGTTCTAAACGTTCGTCAAGTTTGTGTTCGCGAATATCGTTGACAAACGCATTCCATACTGAGGAAATTAAACCAGTATCAGTTGTTGGTTCATTCTCAACATCAACCTTATCAATTCCAATTGGACCATCATCTAGTGATGGCACAACCAATTCGTCATTATTGTCAATATTTAACGTCATAGGAGTCGTTTGTGAAGACTCAATAACGCCATACTTCTGCTCCAACTCATTTAATTGAGCCATCGCATCCTCGAGATTTGTTGTCGATTTTGTTTGAACATCGGATTCGTAGACACCTGGAGCATCATCCACAATATCGATTACAGGTTTGACGTTTTGTAGAATTTCATGATTCGCAACGACGCGTGACATCACATCAGATGCCATTATTTCAATGTCGCCAATTGTAAATTCACGTTCTGGACTAATTGTATGAATACTAGATGACACCGTTTGATTCACAACATCGTCAACAGTTTTATGATGAATAGCTTCAATAATTTCTAAAGCCGCATCATCAATTTCACCGGACACCTGAACCCCATTACCGCTAGTAGTAAACGTGACTGGTACATGATGGGTCACAAATGCATTATAATCATTGACTAATCGTTCCGCTTTTGAATCTTCATGATTAGTAATCACATCCCTAAACGCGTCTTCGACAATATTTTGTGGGATTGGTTCATCATTAGCAATGTATCGCCACATATCGTTATTATCAAACAATTTACGAGATACAGCGTATGTTAATAAATTCATGTAAATTCCTTTCTGGTATTCGTTCATTTATGATTTTATTATATCACAACAACCAAACAAATGCAATGTCTACTGACGCGGATTTGGAGATGTCGTATCTGAGATTTTGACAGGTGTCGTATATGACGAATCCTTAAACGGTGCCGATAACGTACGAGCTAGACCATATAATTCGACATACTTATTATAACGAGCAGTATTCAATACATTAATAGCACTCGCCACCTTATTAGTATTCTCAATAGCTGATAAAATATCCGATTTCATACGGGGGTCAATTTCCTTCAATGATTCAGTCGTAGAAGTTTTATACTGGTCCTCAGTTACACTCTTACCGTTTATAGTAACAGATGTTTTCGGTGCAACAACTGGTGTAATCTCTTTAGGAGGAGCTGTAGTTACTACATCCGTAGTTGAATCATCTAATAATCCATCAAACAAAAGTGATTTGTTAGCAAATTCTACAATTTGTTCAGGTGTTATTTCAACTTTCGTACCCATCGCAGATAATCTATCATACTCAAGTTTGTACGTTTGCAGTTGAGATTTGAGAGCATCGGATGCTTTTTGGATATCCGTTTTAGCACCATATCCGCTCATCAATGACGATAGTGCTGACAAGTGAACTTCACCATCATATAGTGGACCAGATTCTTGCTGTTTTGAAATAGTTATCTGCAATGGTTTTGTCATCGCCAAATCATCCACATGATTAACCCACAAATCATAAATACCACCAGTGTTTGTAGTTTTCGACAAATCTAGTTCTACAACCAATATGCGTTGATTCGCATCAAACGGTACAATCTGATAACGATATGTAATTTCATCAGGCTTAGATACTTCACGATTAGGTGTCATACGAACATCATAGTCATTTGTTGACGAAGAGACACCCGAATCAGCAGACCCATAAATATTAAATGCCATAACGTGAACATTATCCTTGTGAGACGATATTAATGGTGTAACGGTAAATTTTGATGATGAAAACATCTTATTATTAATAAGTACAAATTCATTTGAGCGATACTGTTCTTTTGCATCATGAATTATTGTCGCCATGCGAGGAACGATGCCAATCATCACACATATTGCAATCAACCACAATCGCAACCGTAAACGAGTGGGGTATCGAAACGGACTCATCATTAAATAGAGGATACCTTTTTTATCAAGATAACCCTTAAAAGATTGCCAATTAGCTACAATTTTTTCATCCCAAAATCTAGGCCATGAAAATGGCTCTTTAACATCTTGTACAATCGATATATCTTTACGAGATTTGCGACGCTTTTGATTTTTATTATTCTTCACCATATACGTCGACCTCCTCTTTAGGTGCTTGTTCAAATCCCATTGCTGCTAATAAAATATCAATTGGATAATCAGCGGGTCGAATAAGACGAGCAGTATCTCGCATCGCCTTTACACAACGATTTACATTCTTCGGTTTTACTTGTAACACTAAATATTGTTGAACACTACGACCGATATCCGACGTCCCAGCTGCTACCAACAATCCCTTACGACGTTCACTCATACGAAGTAGGTCATCGCCATCAAATTCCTCAATAGCATCCAAACTCTTTTTGAGTGCCATCATACCTGTATCACTATCGTGTTTTACAACGATAGATAAACCTTCACCACCTTCTAATACGTTAAACAATTTCTTCATTCGTGTAGCTTGTGCTTGGTAATCACTTGACGTCGACCAATTGGTAATCCCTGACGTGACAACATATACGAGCGCATAGTTACCAGACGTCATTCGAATACCTGCGGTATCCATATCAGGTTCGATATCAATATTACGAACCCCATGCCCCAATGTATTTATTGTAGCAAGTGAAGTTACCACCATTCTTATTGGACTACGAAACACAATTCCATATATATTAGTAGCCATGGAACGCCCCGTAGGTGTTTTACCTAACAGTACCGAAACCAGAGCTATATATCCAACAATGGCTACCCAGTTAAATTTGAATAAAGGAGTAAAGAATAAAAGTGCCCCAAAACATGCAGATAAGGTATATACAGCTACATCACGATATGTAACATTACCAAACAGTGGCGTATTACCAGGATTATACTGTTGTGTTATTTTCATACATCCACCACCGTTCTCAAATCATATATGTGGTCATAGAGGGGCACCTCCCAATGTAGAGGGGCACCCCAACGATAATATCGTCGACCAGATGGTGCCTCATAAATCGTTACGAAACTTGCCAAATCGCCCGCCTCAAACCATTCTTTGAGTGTACGAATTGGTATATCACTGACCTCGGATAATTGTTGAATATTATATAGCGGTTCGCCAAATTTGGTCATCATTCGATTAGACATAGATTATTCCTTTGTTTCTTCAATATTTGCGAATTTAGCCATTAACTCTCGCACTTTAGTCATTTCACGCTCATACTGAGCGACAAGGCCTTGTAAGTCTTCTTTTGAAAGATTATCAGTTTCTTCAACAACATTTCTACGTACCGGGTCAACCAATGGATTTAATCGTTTAAATGACCCATTTGTATTTAATTCAAATGCACCATCGCTTACAGATGTAGAATTTTCCTCAACCGTTGATTGGGTTGTCAAATGACGTTTCCAAAGAGGTTCACGTTTTTTGACGACATTGACACGTTCATTAATATGTTTTTGTTCAATTTTATGTGCATAATCAGACAATTCTGCTTTTAAACCATCATTTAACTCAACGAGAACAATATCGTTACCATGCTCATCAACGACATTCATAGGCTCGATAGGAGCATCCTCACGTTCTTGTTCGTGTCGTTTGATAGATTCGCGAGCCTCCAAGAAATCATTCAAATCACCATCCTCAAGTGGAATTGTAAACCTATTCATTTGATATTTCTTTTCTGGTACTCCATAAATTTCAATTAAAATATCGCGAAGAGTTTCAGTCGTATTAGCAAATCGACGTAATGTCTTCTGTGATGCGTCTAGATACAACACACCACCAGAAATACGAATTGGCCCATAATTCACACCTTTTTCTGTATCTTCAATAGCGTCAATAAAGTTTTGTAAATTGACATCATAATATTTTTCCGCAATTTCAAGTACAGAGAAAATATTATCACGATTTCGCTCCATAAGCGCCAATGGGTCTAAATTTGCTATATTACCCAAACGGAAGTGATTCACTTCGCGAATAAATGATTTCGAATTATACATATGATTTGCGTAATCATACTCATGTTCCAAATGATGACGGACAAAATATACAGCGAATTCCAACGCATGGTCTTCAATCCACGCTTCGAATTTCTTTTGTCCAAACAACCCCAATTCACGAGCCTTTTCTTCCATACTCGTAGCTTTTACAAGGCACGGCAAAATACGACGACGCAATGCATCTGTTTCTTCTGTAATACGCGCCGGATGATTTGTCAAAACAATATGGAGACCAAACGCTCTACTACTTTTACGAGCTTGATATTTTTCTTCCGTATTCATACAACCATCAGTAATCATTGTCTTAATGGTTGATACTTTCATGTTGTTGAAATCGTGGTTATTACCATCTTTTGTTGGTTTTCCGAATTCTGCTTCCAAATACACGTTCATACGTGTATTGACAAGGGCTTCTGATGAAAAACGGTTATCCCTGTCAAAATGCTCATCAAAATCACTATTAATATTACCAAATGATTTAGTGAATAGCGCATTTACCAATGAACTAACAAGTGTAGATTTTCCAGAACCTGCATGGGCTGAAGACATCATTAACATTTTAGAAACAGATGGGTCATCAACACGGATATTTCGTAACGCCGCCCCCATATACCACGCGAACTTCGATTTATCAGATTCGTCAAAAAAGACATTCAAAAATCTATCAACTAAACGTGTATCCATGTCCAAATGATGAATAGGGTTTGGATATGGTACTCTAGCTGTAACAAGGTAGCGAGGTTCGTCATCATCAGCAAATGCCATAAATTGATTAGCTTGCGGTACAGATGGTGTATGCAAATGTGTTAACTCTTCTGCAATATTCTTATATAGAGCCGTACCATCTTCGAAAAACTGGTTCAATTCCATAATAATTTGATTCAAAGGTTTAAGAGCTAACGCTTGTAATTCATTAGCACTCAAACTACTCAATTCGTCAACATAATCTTGAATCGCTTTCGCTGCAAATGCAAATCCAAGCATTTGAAATTGATGATGCGGTGTGAACACAATATGGTCGCGAGTGCCATCAAAATCCAAATCCATGCGAACGTCATCCTCACAAACAAGAAGACCAGTCAAAGGATTAATGTAAGCTTCGACGATTGGTTTTTTGTTATGATTGACGAAAATATTCCCATTATTGCGTGCAATTGACAATCGCAATGTACATGGTTTCTTAGCAGCCATAGACGTATTCTCAATAACAACTTGTGAGAATAGTGCAGCCAAATCTTCTGTAGCACAAGTCTTCGCAGAAGCTTGCTTAAGAAGATTCAAAAATTCAGGCGCAACTGTTTGTGCACCTCTGTGTTCATAACGACGACGATTCATGTGTTGAAGTTCCAATATCTGTTTCATAATGTTAATACCTTTCTAAAAAGCGAATAATAGAACAATGACTAAATTGGCCTATTTCATTTATTACAATTTAAGTTTATCAGTAATAAATAAAAATGTCAATAGTTCACCAAGAGAACTTTTCATATTGAAAAAATGAACCAAATAGCGGTTCATTTAATAGTTATATATAAATCATATCACAATCATTGTCATTTTACAATGGATAAAAAAAAACGACGGGTAAGGAGCACCCGCCAATGTTCTATTACTTCACAAAGTGAAACTTCAACAGAAGTAGGGGAAAGGTTAAGTTATTCACTACTTCTATTATCAGTATATCACATAGGTATAGCAATGTCAACACCAAATTAGATATTTTTTAAATTTTTCAAAAAATGTCAAAACGATAACAATACAAATAATAGAAATTAATAATATATATAAGAAAGAATATGAAATTCATTAAAATATTACCCTCTTTTGCCTACGCAAAAGAGGGTAAACGGGCTCACGCTACGCGTTCGGTTTTTGACATACGTCAAAAACGCTTCGCCCCGAAACCCCTTTCCATCTATGAAATTTTAAATTTCAAGAAATCATAGACTGAATAATCATTCAAAATATTAATTATAAAATATTTGATGATTCTAGACAATTGTACAAAATTGGATTGGAAATTGGATTTCTTGAGAGCGTTTTCAAATCCATCAACCACGCGGTTTTAAATTATTTGAATGTCAAACTATTGAAAATTACAAAAAAAATTTTTCTACAACTATTTAAAAATTTTCTGTACTTTTTTAATTCAAATTAAGGTTTAGTTAAAAAATAGCTTACTGTAGCCATTTGAAACCGTTAACACAAAATCCAATTTCCAATCCAATTTTATCCAATTCGAACAAAATCATTCAATTTACATATTTTTACAAGTGAAAGTTGAATGATTTCCGCAATTTTCGGATATTTTGTTTATTTATAAACCGAATACTCAACTTTTGTTATTTTATACATTACCAATAAAATTGACAACCAATCATTATCTGTGCTATAATTAATTTAGTGACAGAAAGGAATGAATATGGTTCAAAAAATTGACTTACTAATAAACCTTTTAAATGAACAAATGTCTAGTTGTGGCTTGCCAGAACTATCAACACGAAGGACAAAGACCTTTGTATCAATGAATGACAAATTATCAACGTTAGAATTGGAAAGGATAGTGACATTGGTTGATGACTATGGTTTGATATTGCCAGCCTTATCACTTTGCGATGTCAATGTTGATTACGCAACATTATTGCAGAATAGGTCGGAATTGGACATATCAGGATTTATTCGATATATGGATATTTATATCATTAGAACGACAGATAATAATAAATCAATTTTGAGACATTACACTGGAATCGATGGTGAATCTCCAAAGGAAACTAGACGGCTGTATATTAAAAATACATTGGAACGTATGATTAATACACATCGACAATCACCAAGTGAAATTATCCAATCAATTATTAATTTTGAACGGAACAATTAACCCTCATTACGTACGTAATGAGGGTTGAAACGGGAACTTTCCCGAACCCTATTTCACTTTTGAAAATTTAAAAAATTAAGAAAGGATGTATTCGAAACCGAAACACTCGTATGAGATATTCGAACCCGAAACTGAACCATTATTATGGGAAAACTGAAGGTGAAAAACTATGAACATTATTATATGGAAAACTATCCGTTATGGATTTAGAGCAATTTTATTAACTCTAATTTTAGTAGGATTTGGTGCAAGTATTGTCGGAATTATGCTGGGTGTCACTGCTGGCACATCCCTAATGATTGGTCTTGACAAAGCTATGGATGATGCTATAAATCCAAAATATAAAATTGACCCGATGACCGGTAGATTTATACCAAAAGATTATTAACAATAAACGATTAAGAATTTGTGAGGTAACCAAAACATGGAAAATTTAATCAAAGAATTTGAAAAACAAACTCAACACACAACAGGTGACGAAACCTTTATTTTCGCCTATAACAATCCGAATGTATTTCGTGGGACTGGTGCAGTAGCCATTGGTGATGAAGACCAACGCGCACGATTGTTAGCTGGTGTTATCAACACATTGTCAGAAGATGCAAAAGATTTACTATTATCATATATGGTAATTGATGACCCAAATGCAGTGGTTGCCGCAGCCTATGCATACCTAGAACAGTCACAAGAAAAGCAACAAGAATAAAAAATGAGGGTATATACCCTCATTTTTTGTCGTCACCATTTATTCTTTTACGGTTTTGTTTTTGTAGAACGGAATTATTACAAATGAAGAAAGAAACGATTTCCTCCCCAGATTGAAATCGAGGGTTTACATCGTTTAGGTATTTATATGATTTTTATTGATATGGACGGGGTAGTCGCAGAGCATGTCAAAGCTGATTACATCGGAGATAACCCAAAATTCTTACAACCACATTATTTTTATAATTGTAAACCAAACACTAAGATTATAGCTTTTGTTCACTTATTACAGGAATTGGAAATTCCATATTTGTTTTTATCCCGTGTATCGCCACCATTAAACTATCGTGAAGCGACAACAGACAAATATAAGTGGTTATATCAAGTTGTGCCAGGTTCAAATGCTATTTTTACAAAAGGTTCGAAAGTTGACACAGCTCAGAGATGGTTGGGTCGTAACCTACAAACAGATGACATTTTAATTGATGATTTTAATCCCAACCTATACGAGTGGGAGAATGCCGGGGCTACTGCGATTAAATTTTTAAATGGGAATAATTCACCAGATACATGGCATCGCACTGCATCAAACGCTACAGAACTCATCGAATTTATTAGAAAGGCTTCAACATGAGAAATTATTTAAAAACATTTGCGACATCTATTTATTTTGACATTCTCGGGGTCATCCTTGTTGTTGGAATTGCCATCGCATCGGGGTATCTCGGTACACGATTAGACAAATACGTGGATTGGGGCCCGATAACATCTTATATACCGTTGGGTTTGATATCTGTTATCAATGTCGGAATCTCCATGCTGTCAACAAGATTTACGGGAAAATTGAAGAAATCCGGGAATTATTTTGGTATTGTCAATACCATATTATCAGGAGCTATTGATTTCATCTTAGGGAACAAGGCTGCTATTATAACTTATCCTGTCACATTTATAATCTATACAGTAGCCATAAAGCAATGGAGTGAATCACATGACGGGTTACCAAATACCTTGAGTAAACCGCGTAAGCAAGTCATTGGATTGGTCACAACCTTTATGGCTGTCATCTTTTCAGCAACGGTCAACTTTATCGGTTTTGGGGGTCAGATTACATGGTTATCAACACTAACAACGATTGTGTTTGCATTTTCACTTGTAGCTAATACATTTAACGCTCTCAAAATCGACACTCAATGGTCATTTTGGTTTGTTTATGATATCATTCAACTATTCAAGTCACTTGTTCAAGGTAATTTTGCAAATGTAGGGAAGTACATTTTCTACATTGCTAATGCTTTGGGTGCGTTGTTCGTTTGGAAAGATGTCACTGAAGAAAACAAGGTGAATTGACATGGACAAGCGACAACACATGACACGAATAAAACGAGGTAATCAAAATTGAAAAAATTATTACTAATATTATTATTCTTACCGATTCTATTTATTATTCCACCAACCCTTGCCGAATCAGGTGTTCCAGATAGACCTAATAGTGGAATTTATGACCCTAATCATTATTTGTCAGATTTCATTGCTACAAAATTAGCAGATACAAACTCCAAATCAGATATTCAAGTTGGAATCTACCTTGTCGATACCTTAGATGGTGATAGTATCGAAACGAGAGCTAACGATGTGGCACGAGCATGGAAAATTGGATATGCAGATAGTAACAAAGGTGCACTTGTTGCCATAGCTATTAAGGACAGAAAATTCAGAATTGAGACATCAAATGAATTGGCAACAATATTAACCGATTCTAAAGCTCGTCATATTTTAGATGGTTCTAAATCATATATGCGAAATGGCGACTATGACGGTGCCATTACTCACATACTTGACGAAATTTATGATACTACTAGACCAAAAACTAATGAAGAAATTCAATTGGAAGAGTTACAACGTCAAGAGGCTAAAAACACCCAAAAAATGATTTTTCAAATATTTATCGTTGCGACTGTACTCATTCTCGGTTTGAAGTTAATTGCAGTTACTATCCGTGCAATTATTGATTTCCTGGATTATCTTATTCGATTGAAACATTCCAAATATGATTATGACGGTAAGGATAAATTAACACCAAAAGATGATTATTTTGTTGATAATAAAACATGGACTGTCGAACGTTTGACAAAATTCCGTGATGATGACTGGCTTTCACGTTCGCAATATTCTTATCACAAACATGATAAATTGTACCCAGGACAACTACATTTTAAAATGAACCCTTCATGGACAACCGAACGAATTCACGAATACAACGAACGACAAGAACGAGAAAAACGAGAAAGACAAGAACGTGAAAAACGAATTGCAGAAGATAAACTACGCCGTTCAAAACACGATTATAAGGGTAGCGATAAGTTGTACCCAGATGATTACGATTTTGTACGTAATGCCACTTGGACAGGATTACTCACCGAACAATATTTGGAAACAAAACGCCAAGAGCGTTACCATGACACTTGGTCATCAGGTAGTGGTAGTTCTTCGTCCTCATCTTCTTCTGACAGTGGTTCATCATGGTCATCCGGAGATTGGGGTGGTGGGGGCTTCGATGGTGGGGGCGCATCTAGTGGTTGGTAAATTAGAAAGGTTTTTATGGTATAATGATTGATTTTTCATTAATTATTTCTATTTTATTAGCTATTGGTATCTTCATTGGTGTAGATTTTATATTTTCACGAATCATTCGCTCGCATGATAATATCACCAATCGACTCATGCGAAAGATTGCAAGAATCTCTATCATAACTATTACAGTGGTAGCTATCATTGATAGATTTGGCATCTTAGGTGATATGACAAAAACATTTTTAACCAATTCGGCGCTTTTAGTCGCCGTTTTGGGCTTTTTGTTGCAAAATACTCTCAAGAATATTCTGGCAGGGGCCTTATTACTGTCATCTGAAACCTTTAAAATAGGGCAACGAATCAGATTACCAGAGAAAGATATTTCAGGAGTGATTGAGAAAATTAACATGCGTCATACTGTTATTCATTTGACAACAAATGAACGAGCTGTAGTGCCAAATTATTTGTTGAATGAAGCAATTATTGTAAATAACGATTTATTAGATTCAACAACTGTATATCCTTTGATTATCACTATCCAATTAAATAAGGATTTGGACACGGCAAAACAAACAATCCATGATGCAATTGAAAATCACGAAGATGTATTGAACAAGGATGCGGACATTATTGTAACTACAGTGACAAAAGATACTGTTGAGCTAAAAACACTTATCAAGACACGCGATTTGGATACTAGTTTCAATACTTTATCCGATTTACGAGAGCAAGTTCTGACCAATCTATGTCGAATGAATTATTTCGATAAATAGTAACAAATTTGAATCAGAAAGGAAACTCATGAAGAAAATATCCGATGTTATTCATGACTTATATGTTATTTATCATCAATCAAGTTACCAATGGAATATCAAATTCGTATTCGAAGGAATGGCAACAAAAGACTTCCGATTTGAAGATGTTAGCACTCTTATATCAATAGACTTATTACAAGATAAACAAATCAGTTCTGTAAGATGTGACACAGATTTACGTTTGTGTACAATCTATTTCTAAGAAGGAGGGTTACAATACTATGATTTTTAAAGTGATTGGTAATTTTTCAAATGAAGAATTATCCAGCCTATTTTTCGGAAATACTATCATTGGAGAAACACCAATTCCAAATTGTAAACTCATTCGATGCGGTATATCAATACCATTTGAGAATTTAGGATTAGAAAATTTCACAGTAGATGATGCATCAAGGTTTCAAATACTGTCGTTACCTGAATTCATCGAATATACATCTCACAATGATTGTTATATGATTAGTGATATGTGTATACCAATTGATGGTATCATATCAGACAATAGGCAAAAAGAACTGGGTTATATATTAGTAGAAACTTATGAATTCCGTGACAAAATGATATATGTATATAGACGGGTAGACTATTATAATTGTTAGTTCACAAATGGACAAATTATATATTTTGTAATATAATAGTAGAAAGTCAATAAAATTGATAATACAACGATAGAAAGGGTAGTATAGTTTGACTGTATTAATGCACAAATTTGATGACCAAATATTTGATAGTTTCGTCAACCAACATACAAATGGCAATTTTATGCAAAAAACAGCTTGGTCACATCTAAAATCTGAATGGGAACCACATAGATTTATGTGGAGTATAGATGACAAACCGATTGCGGCGGTTCAATTCCTATCCCGTAATGGCTTTTGGTATGCCCCAAAAGGTCCAGTTATGGATTACTCCGATGAAAATTTGGTATCCAATGTGTTGAGGGATATCTCGTTGGTCACACGCATTGGTGGTGCTAAATATGTAAAAATAGACCCCCCAGTGATAGTGAGACGTAAAACATCAAATGGTGAATATCATTCTTATGGTGAAATGGGATTGATTGGTCAATTTCTACAAGAAGATTATGAACATCAAGGATTTCATAAAGAATTATCATCAACCATTCAACCACGATATCATATGACAATTCCTCTAGACAGAAAATTTCCTGATAGTTTTCCGAAAAAGACAAGAAGGTTAGTTCGAGATTCTATTCGAAAATATGTAAATGTGGGTAGATTTGGTGTTGAAAAACTTGATGATTTTATGAGTGTGATAAAAGCTACAGAAATCAGGCAAGGGATTACACTGAGAAATAAAACTTATTTTGAATCATTATTTCATGAATTCAAGGACGATGTTGAATTATACATTTCAACCATTGACATTGACGACGCTCTCAGTAAAGAACGAGAACATTATAACAAGTTGGTTGCTGATAGAATTCGTTTGGGTCGAGCACCTAAAAAATATCACCAATTACATGAACAAATTCAAAGTAGTCAATCACTTATTGATTTACTGAAATCTTTACCAAAATCAGATAAACCATTGGTTGTTTGCGGGGCTTTGGTGATTGCGTCTAATAATTCAAAAGAGATACTTTACGCAGGTATGAATGATGAATTCGCTAAATTCTCTGGTCAATATTTAACCTTTGCAACCATCATGGAAGATGCAAAAGTTCAAGGATTCAACGAATTGTCAATGGGAGGTGTGGATGGTGATTTAGTTGGGCCATTATCCGCATTTAAATCAAAATTTAACCCGGATGTAATTGAGTATTATGGTGAATTTGATAGGCCAAGAAATATGTTATGGAAATTTGTATACCATGATATATTACCAATTTATCAAAACATTCGAAAGCGTGCATTGACACTTAGAAAGAATTGAATATGAGTACATACACGACAGTAACTAAAGTAGTTTTTTCAAATCCAGAATCAGCATCGAAATTCGTGCACTTTTTGGACAAAGCGGAATCTGAAGCGACCAGTAACGATTTTGGTCCGGGATGGCTCGGCAATATACTATCACTATTCGGATGTTTAAATATCGGATTTTGTGAATGTAATGGTGTCATTATCAATCTTGAGGTGGTTGCGCCTAATATAGTAGAATTGACGACAGAAAGTCTACGCGGACCACAAATTGGACCTGTGATTTTTCTATCATTATTGGTAGATAAAACAGCAACCATATCATATATTTCTCACGATGATGATGGGCATATCCAAACCAATCGTAGAGACCTCGAAGGTGACCATCAAGGTCTAAATATGTTTTTCCCTCAAAATAATTTGTTGAGTATAGTGGAACAGTGTCGCTATCATCATATTGACTAATAACCACCCGAATTCACATTTCGGGTAGGTTTTTAATTGACGTTTTGATATATTTGTGATATAGTGATGATATAGAAAGGAGTTATTTTTAGTGAACTATTTTAAAAATTTGTTTAATAAAACTCAATATGTTGAAGAATATCCAACTTTTAAGGATTATTTGGAAGCTACACAATTACCAATTTATATGGATGGTATGGATAATCAACCACCATCTCTACTTGGTTATATTCCTCGAATTTCAGAAATTTGGAGCGACAGCGATATGACAATGGTAAGATTGACTTACCCTATGGGTTCAGTTGTCGGAGGGTATAAAAAGGATTCATTCGTACAATTCAATGGTACGGATGTGTGTATTGCTAAACGTGAACCCAAACAAGAAGCATTATATTTACCAATGACCGTTTACACCCATTTGGATGACCAAGTTATTAATACTAGCACATATGATATTCCAGTCCTTTATGGAGCCACTCATATTGTACACACAATTCCAAGCCGTGAAATCGCATTAACTTCGGTCACGAACGCTGAAAGTATGTATCGTGTGGAATGTCCGAAATTTTCATTGAGTTTGAAGGATTGGTCATTTGTCGACGGTGAGTTACATGTATATACGAAACTACCAGATGAGGTACAATCGTGGATTCATATTAGCACGACAGACATCCCAGATGATGACCACGTTCATATTTTGCGGTATAAGCCGCAACCGGAGTTTGTGACAGATGAATTATGTGGGTTGCGTATTAAACTATGTATTGATGGTAATGATGCACGTGATATTATCAATAAACTACTACCACCTCAAAAATATCAATATGAAATGACTACCATTTCAATCGAGGGGATTGACGAACTGAATGTGAATCGCACAATACGAACAGACAAATTCCCGGAATCATATGGATATATTAAACCATTCGTTGATTATCTTAATCATTTAGGTTATTCAATTGACGATGATATTTTATATAATTATTTTTCAACACAGAAAGGAAATGGTGATTTTATTGACGGCTAGATTAATTACATTCGAAGGTATCGATGGTAGTGGAAAAACAAGCGTAATTGATGGTGTAAAAGGACAATTGGAATCAAAAGGATTCAAGGTCTTAGTGCTGAGAGAACCCGGTACAACAAAACTTGGAGAGCATATTCGTGAGTTAATCAAGTCGGATATGCCAAGACACCAAACAACCGATTTATTTTTATTCATTGCAGCACGAAATGATATGGTTCAGCAAGTAATCATCCCAAGTTTGAAAATTTATGACTATATTCTATTAGACCGATACACAGATTCAACTCTTGCATATCAAGGATATGGGCTTGGTTACGACATTAATGTTATCAGAACATTACAACTTGCAATAACCAAGGGTGCGCCGATTGATAAGACTATCTATTTGGATGTTGATATTGAAACTGCCAAGGCACGACGAGCTAGTCGAATAAGTAGTGATAAATATGAGATGGATGAATTTTTAACCAGAGTCAAACAAGGTTACGAAGAGTGTATTCGTCAGAACCCGGATAGATTTATTGTTTTGAAAAATAAAAATTTAGATAAAACAATTGACATCGCAACAAAGGCCATTATTCATCAGACCAAATCGGATGCTAAACGTGTCAATATGAGTCGACAAGAGGGCGAAACTATCACGGTTCGTGCAGAAATTGGTAGATTTGGACGCGATTATGATAGTAATCCTACCATTTTATTGCGCCAAGTGAAGCAAAAATATAAACATACAGTTTTGACAGACCATGTTTGGACACCATATACACGAGAGTTTGTAAAACCGGGTATGATACTACCTGGAGATTTGATTGAATTTACTGCAACAGTCACACCTTACACGAAATTGGTACGCGGTGAACAGATTACAGAATACGGATTTGGGGATGTCAAGGATGTAAAAATCATTTCAGCTGTCTCTATTCCAAAGGATATTGATGAAGATTGGCATCGTATGGATTTGACATATATTCACGCTGTAACAGTACCTGAGGTGTACAAAGAATTGTTATCCAAATATGTAGGATTCGTATCAGCTATGTCAATTAAATATTTAAATAATGGTGAATAGCATGCATCAATTTGAATACGAGTTAACTCGGAAGACGAATCCATCAACACTGAAAAATGGGAACCAAATGATATCTGCAAATGACCGTATGCATTTTAGGGTAAAATCGCAGTTGACGCAGTTTTTAAGGAAGTTGGCAGCAAATAAAACGTGGAAATGCGCAGTATATACGCGCAAAAATCCATGTATTATTACTGTTGATATTCAACCGCCAACATCTAGACGTATGGACGCCCCTAATTGGTATCCTACAATAAAGGCCTTAATTGATGGTCTAGTTGATAGTGGATTATTATCCGATGATAATAATCATGTTATAAAGTCAACAACATTTAAATCGACCAAATTATCAGATACTAAAAATTATAAATTAATTATCACAATAGAACCTACAAATGGAGGTGATATGTAATGCCTGGTTTATTTTACGAACAACAATACCCCGGTAAATATGTATGCGGGTTAGATGAAGTGGGACGTGGGTCTTTAGCTGGTCCGCTTGTCACCGCTGGTGTCATCTTACCAGAAGGTATTGAACTTTCAGGAATCAATGATTCTAAACAAGTGCCAAAATCCGAACACGCACGGTTAGTTAAGGAAATTTATGAAAAGGCGATTGAAGTTAGATTTGATGTCAAATCGGCTAGTGAGATTGATGAATACACAATTAATCCCGCCATCAGAAAATCAATGACCGATGTTGTCAAATCCTTTACTCATAAACCTAATGTTTTATTAATCGATGGTAGTGATTGGCAAAAGTTAGATTTACCGATTGAACAAAGAACGATTATAAAAGGTGACACAGCGTCCTTGTCCATTGCTTGTGCGTCCTTAGTTGCAAAATTTTTACATGACCAAATCATGATTAAATTATCAGAAGATTATCCCGAATTTGGATTTGATACAAACACTGGGTACGGTACAAAGGAACATAAAGAGGCTCTCAGAAAATATGGTTATACACCTGAGCATCGGTTGAGTTATAAACCATTAAGTGCAGAACATTATCCCGTATATAAAGGTGGTGAGTCATAATGGCGATTGTTATTGTGCGACCACCACTACAGCAAACGTCTATTACACCTCTAAAATCAAATTTGAACGATGGTGAATTGGTATATACTAATTCAAAACGTCTAGCAACACTAAGGCCAAATACAAATCAAGTCGGTGAACCGAGTCCTGAGCAATTAGTAAAAGTCTCTACTCAGCAAAAAGTTATTATGGTTTATCCAAATCGAGAATCATTCAATCGTGATTTGGATTTATTGCATAAATTTCATATCGAACCGGTCATGATTGTTGGTGACCGTGAGGTAACATTTCCGAAACAAATCGACCCTCAAACATGTTTGGTGACACCAAATGGTGCACAATTAAGACCCTATCAACAGCAATTGGTAGATTTTGCTCTAGAAACAAAACGGTCAGCCCTATTTGTAGATATGGGATTGGGTAAGACACTAGCAACATTGGCGACAATTAATGAACTGTTCTCAACTAATAAAATTTCGAGACAAAAACCAGTTCTCATTGTCGGTCCAAAAATGGTAGCTCTCGACACATGGTCACGAGAAGTTGAAAAATGGGGGTATGATATCGATGTGCTGGTTAATGTTGGATTAACCAAGAAGAAGCGTGACCAATTGTTCGAACAGGTTCGAAATATTCAAAAACCAACAATTTTGACAACCAACCCAGAGCAACTTTCAAATATTTTGAGTACCTTTGGTGGGGATGGTGGATTACCATTTGATATGGTCGTTGTTGATGAGTTATCGATGTTCAAATCACATACATCACAACGTTTTGAGAAGTTACAATGGTTAACTCAAGATGTACCATATTTTATAGGGTTAACCGGCACACCGGCTCCGAATTCGCTGCTAGATATTTGGTCGGAACTAGTTCTCGTAGACCCTCAAATCAAATATCATTTGGGTGATAATTTCTTCAAATATCGTGGTTATTATTTCGAACCAGATATGATGGATAGGCGTACTGGTCAAATTTATTCATGGAAATTACAACGTGGTGCGGAAGACGCCATATATGAAAAAATTGAACCATATGTAATATCTATGAGAGGTAACGGTCTCATAGATATTCCTGACGTAACATACACTAATGAGTATGTTGAAATGAACAAAAAGGCAGCCGCTGTTTATAAATATTTGGATTCTGAAATTCGTAAGGAACTACAAGAGCTCGAAGCTAGTGGAGAAAGAGGAGTTGTCTCAGCTAAGACTGAGGATTCGGAATTGACTATTAGCAATAAAGCTATTTTAAAATCTAAATTGATACAATTAGCGACTGGTGCAATGTATGACAATGATGTCCATGATGATGGTAATAATTTTGCCGTGTTTCATGATGCTAAAATTCAAAAATTGAAGGAATTAGTCGAAGTTTCGACATCACCCGTTTTGATATACTATAATTTCATATCTGATTTAGAGCGTATCAAGTCAGCAATACCCGAAGCTATCTTACTAGATACCAAATCAAAATTCGTGAAGGATATTATCAAACAATGGAATGATGGCAAAATACCAATTATGCTAGCAAACCCGCGTAGCGTTGGTCACGGCCTAAACCTCCAAGATGGAGGTCATACAATAATTTGGTTTTCATTGACGTGGTTTAACGAGGTATATCGTCAAGCCAATAAACGACTACACAGGTCGGGTCAAAAACATCCTGTTCAAATTATACATATCGTAACACGAAACACCGCAGACGAAGAAGTTTTGCCTCGCATTAATGGAAAGGAAGAGGGTCAGCAAGATTTACTAGACGCTCTTCAATCTGAATAGAAAGGACGCCAATTGGCGTAAGAATTACTATGACAATTGAACAATCAGCAACTGATACACAAGTAATGCTACCAATTTTAAATGAAATGATTGGTAAAGAACTCGAAAACCTCAATGATATTTCAAAACAATTAGTAGATATTGGTGAAAAATCATTGGCCGTATCATTAATCGCTACTGATACTCAAGAGAAAATGGGTGATACTAAAGAGCAGCTATCAAATGTTTTGGATAATCAGCGTTCCATCTTGGAACTATTAGCTACCCTATCAACTGATGTCGATGCTGGTAAAATTAATGATGATGTCATCATTTCATTGAAAAATGATTTTTCTAACAAACTTGATGAAGTTGCATCACTACATGCAGCAGACAAAGATGCAATTGTTAGTCGAATTAGTGAAATTTATGATGGATATACCAAACGCATTACAGATTTGACGGCGGAACTTATCGCATTAAAAGAAGTTCTTTTGGACCCTCAATATCAAGAACGTATTATCGCATTGACCGAGTCGGTGGTAGCCATTGACCAAACACTTGAGCGTGTCAGTCTTGAATGTGCTAATTATGATGCGACACAACGTGAACGAGTACAAAACTTACATCATAAGTTGGATACATTATCGGAGTTTTTCACATCATCAACAAACGATACTGAAAATAATAAACAGTTAATCACCGAAGTTATTCAGCATATGAATTTGATGGAAGCGAGATTGGATGCCTTATTAGCAATTAGCGAGCAACGTACAACTGGAGGTGAATAATATGAACGATGTAAAACAATTATCGAATGACACTATTCAATTACAACATGAAATTCGCCTAACCAGCAAGAAGATTGATGTAGTAGGGGTTATCCAATCAAAGGTTCGAGACAATGTTGAATCTTTACGTGATGAGGTTGTCAATTACCATTCAGATGTCCTCAAGATTGACACAGAATCGATTTCAGAAGGTCGAGAACAACTATTTGAAAAATACAAAGCGTTAGAAGCTCAATATGCGATGGTTGTAGCTCAGCTTGGTCAATTGTTGAACGAAACTGACAATATCAATTTGTCATTATCAGCATCCCGACAAAGTGCCTTGGATGAATTGAACCGTCAGCAAGTTGTGACAACCGTTCAAATGGACAATTTAGCCGAATCAGTAGCTGACGCATCTATGAAATTGGATGACCACATCAAGCACGTAGAATTATCTGATATTGAAAGTGGTGTCGTTCACGTTGGTGGACAAATGGAAACATTTTTGACTAATATTCAAACATCCCATAAGCAAATGGATGATGAGTTAGCGAATATGAATGAGTCCATGGACAAGCTTTCAAATCAACAAAAAACAATTGATGAATTGAATAGTCTATTCCATGGCACTGTCAAAACATTGCGCGAGACGCTCAAGTCAATTGATGATAAAGTTTGTCAAATTTCTCCTTTATATACCGGGCCAAGTGCAAAAGATATTGAAGATTCATTCAATAAAATGGCCAATGTTGATATTTCACATTTGATGCACGAACTGCACGATAAGTATCAACAAACGACTAAAGAAGACAATGAAAATGATGATGTTTCACATTTCATGTATGAATTGGGCGATGATTATCAACAGACGACTAAAGAAGTCAAGAATGATGACGAGCAAGTTAACGAACATTTGGAGGAGTCAGACGATGATGCAGAAGTTCTTGATGAAGAAACATCTGAAATCGTAGAAGAAGTTTCTAAACCTACTCAAATCATTGTGACATTGCCAGACGATTTACAACAAGCACCATCAACTGGTGTTTCTAATCCAAATGTTGAAACTAAACATCCCAAAAAAGGTTTCTTAAATCGATTGTTCGGAGGTGATGACTAATGAACGATAAAGATACGACACTACTATCGAGTATTTTAACAGCGGTTACGGGGGTTGCTAAGACCCTCATCGCTGTTCGAGATGACCAGAAAGAACAAACGAAACGTTTAGATGACCTCGAAGAGTTGACAAGAAAGGCTCAAGAGGATTTGGATAAGGTTGCTGACCGACAAGTCGCAATTGAATCCGCATTATCTGGAAGTTTGAGTGCGATTGAGCAAGAGTCTAAAAACGCCAACGACAGATTATTTGCCGTCATGCATGAAACATTCGACGAGAAATTGAATAAGTTGATTGATGTTATTGCAAGTGACGAAACGGCTGATGAGGTAGCATCATCACTCGATGAGTTTCGTAAGAGCTTCTTTGAAACAATGGCGAAAAATCAAGATACTGTTGAAACAAAATTGGATAGCATGAATCAGCTAAAATTGATGAAAACACTCATCGAAACTTTGAGTACCATGCAAACAGACGTGACAACATTGACCAACTCAATTGTCAAAAACTCTGATTCATTTGAACAGTTATCATCAGCTAGTTCGCTAATGGCAGCTCGTCTTGATGCTGTCGATTTGCGATTTGCATCATTCGTAGACCATAAGTTGGAATCACAAAGTACCGACGATGGGTTGAAAGCTCTTGATGACGTTGTTAAATTACTAGAAAGTCAACAATAAGAGAATGACCTAACGGTCTTTTCTTATTGTATTTTTTGTGATATACTAGACGTCGAAAGGATATAAATTAATGACAGATACAATTATTGTACTCTCGGACCGTGAAAAAGTTCGCGAACGTCCAGGTATGTATATCGGTGATACTAGCGCTTTAGGTCTAGAAACCATTGTTCGTGAGGTTATCGATAATGCTTATGACGAGTACGCAAATTACACAAATCCAAACGACCCTATTATCGTGACGTTGTACGAGGATGATTCGGTATCAGTAGAAGACTACGGTCGAGGTATATCGCCATATGAAAGTAAAGCAAATCCAGGTCAAATCGAGGAACGACTTGCTTTCACTCGTATTGGAGCAGGTGGTAAAATGCGAGCCAACCGTAAGGCCAATGGTAGTCAGTTTTCGGCAGGTCTAAATGGTACCGGGGCAGCTGCTACAAACTTTACTTCAGAATTTTTTGATGTTACAATTTATAAAGAAGATGGCACATACCATGACCGATATGAAAATGGTGGTATACCTGTTGAAAAATTAATCAAAGGTGGGTTACCAGTATCGCCACCTCAAAAAGGACGAACTGGTACATTGATTCATTTCAAACCGGATAGCACTTTCTTCCGTGTTACAAAAATTTCAGCACTAACATTAAAGAGATATTTTAATCAAATGCAGTATTTGCATCCTGGTTCAACACTTATTTTTAACAATGAACGAGATGATGAAACAATTATATACCATTCCGACAATGGACTCATTGATTATTTGCGTATTGTAGCCACAGAAGAAGATAAAAATGATTTGGCTGGGAAACCAGTAGCCATTTCAGCAGAAGGTGAAGATTCGGTCATGGGTAATACCGTCCATATGCGATTAAATTTAGCAATGGGACTTTCCAAAAAGGGAAACGGTAGAGTTTTATCGTTTACAAACACTACGTATAATAAATTAGGTGGTACCCATGAAAATGGTTTTTATAATGGTTGTTTAATGTTATTGCGTCATTATTATAAGACCTTCAAGAATGAAATTGACAATATAAATAAGTCACGCATTGCGCTCATTAATAAGGTTAATAATAATATACCAATTGACAAACTAATGAAACGAAAACATGTTGAAGACCGTTTCTACGCTGTCATCGACCTAAAGCACGATGACCCAGAATTACAACCTCAAACAAAGGACAAACTTGTATCAGATGAAGTTACAAAATTCGTATCTGATGCGGTATTCTCAAATGGTGTAAATGGTTTTGACCGTCAAATAGCTGTTATCCAAACCACCATTAATGATATCATTAAGGAATTATGGGAAAAATCAAAAGAAGTTGATGAAAATGTCAAGATTGATGAAAAAGACGCAAAACTTTATACATCTAGTAAATTGGCATCCGCAAAAGGCAAAAATCCAGAAGAGAATGAGTTATTCTTAGTAGAGGGTGATTCAGCTGGCGGCTCCATCAAATCAAATCGTGACCCTAGTTTCCAAGCAATTTTACCATTGCGTGGTAAGGTGTTAAACGTGGAGAAGTCTACACTCGAAAAGGCACTTGCAAATGCTGAAATTTCAACATTTTTCTCCGCCTTAGGTTGTGGATTTGGGGCAAATTTTGATATTACTAAATTAAAATATCACAAAATCATCATCGCAACTGACCAGGACGTTGATGGGTTACATATTCGAACCTTGATTATCACACTCATCGCAAAATATGCTCCAGAATTGATATTGCGTGGGCATATCTATATTCTAGAAACACCGTTATTTGTAAATGAAATGAAAAATGGTAAAGAATGTTATATGTATGATGATGCCACTCAACAAGCATTTGTCAATAAACATCGTACTACTATTAAGAAGGTTCATCGAAATAAAGGACTAGGTGAATTGGAAAAAAATCAAGTTATCACGACTATTTTGACACCCGAAACGCGGAAATTGTCCCAATGCTATGTGGAAAATATGGATGAGCTGAATCGTGTCATTAAGCAATTGATGGGTAACGATGTAGCAGCTCGTAGAAGTTATTTCATTCAGGATTAGAAAGGGGAACCCGTGACAGAACAATCAAATAAAATAAATTTATCAACAACATTCACTAATAATTTTGTTGATTATGGAATGGAAGTGATTGAAAATCGAGCCATCCCGGATATTCGCGATGGGTTGAAACCCGTACAACGACGTTCCCTATATGAATATTTTCAGTCTGGTGCTACATCTAAACGTTCGAATGTTAAAGTAGCACGTTTAACAGGTAATATCATTGGTAAATGGCACCCACATGGTGATACTGCTGTTGCTGAAGCTATCGCTA